>MDTB01138404.1_pt1 | contig 21737 bp, 27 predicted proteins | sample 811161 | NCBI WGS metagenome assembly MDTB01 (sample SAMN05326650, study PRJNA326480) | marine metagenome | isolation source: seawater | place: Mediterranean Sea | collected 2009 | reverse complement strand
GATCAAAAAGATGAAAGTTTAAAAAAATTTAAAAAAAATACTAAGTTTCAAGCTCGTATTGTTGAAATAGACAAAGATAAAGAAAAAATAAGATTGAATGTAAAAATTTTAAAAAAAGATCCATTTTTTGAATATTTTAAAGATAGAAAAAACGGAGAAGTTATTACAGTTAAAGTTCAGTCACTTCTGAAAAATGGAATAGTAGTATCTCCAGGAAATGACGATAAATTAAAAATTACAATTAAAAAAAGTAATTTAGCAAAAGATCCAGAGAATCAAAGAATTGACGTCTTTTCAAAGAACAATAAGATAGACTGTATGATTCTAGATTTGAATCATGAAAAAAGATCTGTGACACTTTCTATAAAAGATTTAGAAATTAGAAATGAAAAGGAAGACATTAAGAAATTTGGTAAAGACGGGTCAAAAAGCGGTGCAGTTCTTGGAGATATTTTGGGGAAAGTATTTAAATCTAAAAAAACCAAAAAAAAGAATTAATGAGATATGGTGAAATCTGAGATAATTTCAAAGTTATCAGAAAAAGTTCACCGAAAAATAAAAAAATCTGAATTAGAAACAATTGTCAATTTAACATTAAAAACCATTGTTAATGAAATACAGTGCCAAAAGGCAACGGAAATAAGACAGTTTGGTCGTTTTTACCCAAAAAAAATTAGAGAAAAATGAATGCCAGAGATCCTCGAACAGGAAAAACTGTGCATTCAAAAGAAAAATTATCAATAGCTTTCAAAATGTCTAAAGAATTAAAATATGCAATTAATAAAAATGAAGGAAATATAAATTGAAAAAAAATATCTTTGTAGCTTTAGATTTTTCAAATTTTGATAAGGCTCTAGATGTAGCTGATAGAGTAAAAAATGATGCTGCGGGGCTAAAAATTACCAATGAGCTATTTGCTATATGTGGAAAAGAGGGCCTAAAAAAGTTATCAGACTTTGGCTTAGAAATTTTCTTAGATTTAAAATGCTTGGACGTCCCTACCACAGTAAAAAAAACTGTGGCTAGCATTGCCTCACTTAATACTGTTAATTATTGTACCCTACACCTCTCAGGAGGAGAAGCGATGTTAAAAGCTGCGCAGGAAAACATTAGAGGTACCAAGTGTTCACTTTTAGGTGTTTCCGTTTTAACTTCACAACCTGCTTCTGAAGATCAAGTCACTAAGTTGGTAAAACTCGCTATTAAATCAGGCATTAGTGGAGTGATTGCCTCAGCCCAAGAGTACAAGGCAATCAGGTCTATGTCTAAAGATATAAAGATCTTTTGTCCTGGAATACGGAGCTCTGATGATAAAAAACACGATCAACAAAGGTACGTTAGTTACTCAGAATTTTGTAAGATAGCAAAAAACGACAACTCAGCTTATGCCGTCATAGGACGTCCGATTTATGAAGATGGGGATGCTGGAAAAAACATAAAAAAAATTATACAATCCGCTAATAATTAAAATTAACCAAATTTTAGAATGATTAAAAAAGGAATACCTTTAATTGATCAACACGACAAAAATTTCATGTATGGGAAACATGGAGGAGAATTAGTCCCTATCACTTTAAGAAAACCCGTAAGTGACCTTAGAAAGCTTTTTGAAAAGCTTCGTTATGACAAATCTTTTTTAAGAGAAAGGGATGACTACTTTAAAAATTGGGTGGGTGAAACTAGATTTTTCAAATTAGACAATTTAACTGAACATTTAGGGGGAGCCCAGATATATTGTAAAAAAGTTAGTGATGCTCGTGGCGGTGCCCATAAAATATATGGAGCCGTTGTTCACGCAATGTTATGTCGAAGATCTGGACGAAGACTAATGGCCACCGATACGGGTGCAGGATTTAATGGTAAGCTAATGGCTCTCGCCTGCAAACATTTTGGAATTTCTTTGAAGGTATTTATGGGTACCCATGACATCCAGAGACAGTCAGAAAATGTAAAAGCCATTAAAGCATTGGGGGCAACCATAATTCCTGTCGACACAGGAAGTAAGACGCTAGTTGATGCTGTCTCTGAGTGTAATCGATTTTGGATGGCTAACTGTTCATCAACACATATGGCAATAGGCTCTACGGTGGGAGCTAATATATTCACCAAGGTCTGTGCTTGGTCCACTGCTCAAATTTCAAGGGAACTTATTGTTCAAATAAAAGATGAGTTCGGAGAAATTCCAAAGAAGCTTAAACTACTTAATTGTGTTGGGGGCGGCTCTTCGGCCATTGGAATGTGGAACTCTTTTATGGATTATCCAAAAAGCCAGGTTGAGTTTGTAGGGATCGAAGCAGGAGGCCCTCGAAACTCGCCACTACACGCAGCTCCTTTATCGAAAGGTGGAAAGTTAGGAATTCTACATGGATCTATGCAATATGTTTTAATGGATAGTGAAGCAAACATAATGCCAACTGCTTCAATATCTGCAGGTTTAGATTATCCAGGCGTCTCGAGTCTCCATTGCTTCCTCAAAGATTGCGGTCGTGCACGCTACACAAATGTCGATGACGAGTCTTGTTTAGAAGCTCACAAACTGTTAACAGAACTTGAGCCAGATGTAAGACCATCGCTAGAACCTTTGCATGCATTCGCGGAGTGTATCCGTATCGCTCCTAAGTTAAGTTCAGACACAGTTATAGTTGTAAATGCATGTGGTGAAATCACTAAAGACATTAATATTATTAGAAAAAGACTTGGAAATAAATATGCCCAAATCTGAATTAATAACAGCATTTGAAAAATGTAAAAAGGAAGGTCATCCGTCGTTGCTGACTTACCAGGTTGCCGGTGATCCAAATAAAAAGAAGTCTTTTGATATTTTAAAATCTATCTCTAAATCAGCAACAGTTGCGGAAATTGGTTTACCGCACTCAGCTAATGTAGGTGATGGAAGACAAATTCAAGATGCAACATTTAGGGTTATAAAAAACAAGTTTAAGATTAAAGATGCTTTTGGAATTATAAAAAAATATAAAAGAGAACGAGATTCTATACCTATAATTTTAATGTTTTACTACAATACTTTATTTCAATACGGCGAAAATAGGTTTATAAAAAAAATGAAAGAAGTAAGAGCCACGGGTTGTATATGTGTAGATTATCCCTTCCCTCAAAATAAATCTTTTGCTTTAAAATGTAGAAAAAACAATATCACATTTATTCAGCTTTTAAGCCCCAACATAGAGACATCACTTGCAAAAAAAATAATTTCAAATTCACATGGGATAATCTATTTTATTTCTCAGCTTGCCACGACCGGTAGTAAGCTCAAAGTATCCCCTAAAAGAATTTTAAAAAACTATAATAGAATTAAGAGAATGGCTCGGGGAAAATTTATAATTCTAGGATTTGGAATCACAGAAAAAACCATTGGTAAATTTAAAAAATCTGATGCTATTGTTGTAGGATCGGCTTGTTGTAAAGCAATTGCTGATGCGATAAAGAAAAAACATAGTCCTGCCATAAAGGTCGGTAAAATGGTTAAAAGGTTAAAAAATAAGATCAAATGAATAGTTGGATTTCAAAATTTATAAAGCCAAAAATAAAGTCTCTGTTCAAAAAAAAATCTTCTGAGAGCAAAGAGGCACTTTGGGTAACATGTGAATGTAAAAATCTAGTTTATAAAGAAGATCTTTTTAAAAATTTAAGTGTATGTCCAAATTGTGGGTTTCATCATAAAATTAGTTGTGAAGAAAGATTTAAAATACTTTTTGATAAAAAAGAGTTTAAAAAGATTTCAACGCCTAGCCCACCTGACGACCCTCTTGGATGGAAGGACACTAAGAAGTATACTGAAAGATTAAAAGCTGCGCGTAAAAAAACAAATCAATCTGATGCTATATTAATAGCTGAGGGTAAAGTAAATAATATTGAAATAACAGCGGGTGCGCAAAATTTTGATTTTATCGGAGGTTCGGTTGGCGCCGCGTCGGGGGAAGCTTTTATCCATGGGGTGCAAAACGCTATTGATAAAAATACACCCTTTATCTTTTTTACAGCGTCAGGCGGCCAAAGGATGATGGAGTCTGCCGTGGCGTTGTCACAAATGAGCAGAACAGTTTTAGCAGTAAACGAATTAAAAAAAATGAATCTCCCGTATATAGTAATTATGTGTAACCCAACATCGGGCGGAGTTAGTGCAAGTTTTGGTTTTATCGCTGACATCATAGTTGCAGAAGTAGGCGCCACGGTAGCCTTTGCAGGACGCAGAGTAATTGAAAGCACAGTAAAAGAACAGTTGCCGCCTCTTTTTCAAAAAGCAGAATTTTGTCTCGAGAAAGGTCAAATAGACGCTGTAATAGAGAGAAAATATATAAGAAATTTTATCTCTACTACTTTAGAAATTTTGTTGAAGAAAAGAGAAGCCCAGGCTATATCAGCAAGTGGAACTGAAGATGTCAAAAGCCAAATCAATACAAAACCTCTTAAAAATAAATCAGCATAAGAAAATTTTACTAGGATTATCTCGAATAAACAAAGCACTCGATCATATTAAGTGGGGAGAAAAAACAAAGTCAAAAATTTTGACATGTAATGGCACCTCGGGAAAATTTTCAATTATTTTTTTAATCAAAAAAATTCTCATTCAAAATAATAATACTTTTGCAGTTACAGTAAGTCCGCATATTAAATCCATATCTGAACGTATGGAAATTAACTCAAAATACATCGGTATCCCACAATTAAAAAAAATTCTTAATAAGATTTACAAAATCCCAGTACGGCTAACAGAGTTTGAAATGATTTGTGCTGCTTTCGCAGAATATATCAAAAATAAAAAAATCCAATATACTCTTGCAGAATTTGGCTTGCTAGGCCGACGTGATGCTATTAGAGCTTTGTTTCCTGCTCCAGATATTCATATAGTAACTCCTATATTGTTTGATCATTTACATTGGCTTAAAAATCAGAAGAGAAACCTTAAGACTCTAAAAGAGATTGTTTATGAAAAGACATCTTTTTTAAAAGCAAAAAGAATCTATGTATCAAAACAAAATTCTCATTCACTTAAATTTATTAAATATTATTTAAAAGACAGAAAATGTTTTTATTATGGTAAAGATTTTTGGTTAAAGAAAAAAAATGGAAAATATTTTTATAATGATAAAAAACATAGCTTCGTTATAAATTCTAACCTTTTAGGGGACTTTATGTATGAGAATGCTTGTTTGTCTATCAAAGTAGCAATTGACGAGGGTATTCCCCTATCCATTATCAAAAAATCCCTAAGAAAAGTAAAAATGCCGGGTCGAATGATGAAAATAAAATCTGGAAAATTAAGAAGAGGTCTGCCTAAATCGGCTTTAGTTTACGCCGATGGCGCTCATAATTCATTGAGCTCAAAATGTGTTTGTAATGCTTTATTAGATCAATACAAAAATAAAAATCTCTATGCCATTATTTCTATGATATCTTCTAAAGATCCTTCGTCATTTTTAAAACCATTTAAAAGTTTTAAAAAAATATTTTTTGTAAACATGAAGCAGGATAATGTCTACTCGAAAGAAAGATTAAAAGTGATTTCAAAAAAATTAAATATTCCTAGCGCTATTTCAAAAAATTATTATGAGGCTATAAAAACCGTTCCTGATAAGAAAAATGCTATTTTTCTTATCACGGGTTCTTTTTATTATTTACAGGAAGTAATTTAGAATATTTATTAAATATGTTTTTTTATAGTATCTTTTATTTTAGACTCTGATTGAGCTCCAATAATGGTTTCAACATGTTTTCCATCTTTGTATAGATAAAGTGTGGGAATCGATCTGATATTTTCGGCCGTTGCAACGTTTGGAAAATCATCGATATTATGTTTAATTACTTTTAATTCCTTCATTTCATTAGAAATTTTTTCAAGTATTGGCTGTAAAGCAATACAGGGTGAGCACCATGACGCCCAGAAATCAATTAATACTAATTTATTTTCAGATATTAATTTTTTAAAGGTTTCATCAGTTGAAGTTATTGTCGCCATGATTATTAAATAATGTATTTTTTATAAAAGTCAACTAGGGTTGTGGATACTTTTTTTCCATATCTCTTACATATAAATCGTACTCTTTTAAGAGTTGTAAACTTTTTTCGTCTTTTTCTTTTTCGAACCTGGTCCCGTAGTCCGCTAGTTCTTTTGCAAATTTTGGAAAAGTGTGCCAATTGACATTATCTGTGGTGTGCAATCTTTTTGAAAACTCATCTCTTACTTCGTTAAAAACAGATTTAGATAAAAGTTCTGGTCTTTCCTCAAATAACAAAACCTTGTTAAACCAAGCATATTTCTTATTTTCCCATCTATCAAAAAGCTTTGCTCTGTCTTTCCATTCCATCTTGTGAAATAACTTCATGGTTTCCTCGTCCTTCTTAGATGCAAAACCATCTTTATAAAGCCTAAATTCAGGTATTAATTCTGTTTGATCCATGCTCTGTTTTTCTTCTATCTCATCATTATCTATTGTTCTAATTAGCTCTATAAAATTAGGATTAGAGTCTAAAATTGTTGCACGTCTTCGAAGTTCTGCTTCACCAATCTTTGAATATGTCTCTGAGTTAAATGCATAAGAATAATCCATACAAATATCAAATTTTGAGGGCTTCACCGTCCGAATTACTTTTGGTGTCTTTGAAAGTTGCTTTTTCAGATCCTGATAATTAAGTTTCAAATAATCTTCAGGGCTCACTCTTAAGTCCCATAGACGAGCATAGTCCCAGTTATTGTAAAAACAAAATTTAAGTCCATACCATCTCGCCTTACCATAGAAGTAAGCTACATGAGAAATTATCTTGTTTTTTTCAATAAATTTTTTTGCATCTGTTTTGTGGGCTGTTTTTAAGCCTTGTTCCCAAAGTTTAGGAACTCGCTCCTTAATGAGTTTAGCAAGCAAAGCTGTGGCTTGAACATCACCTGCACTAGAGTGTGAATTTTCATGAGGTATTCCGTTCATTTTGCATAAGCTTCCCAACTTAAATAAATCTGAGCCTTTGGCTGATACTTCGCATTTCAGACTTTTATTATCGATTAATTTGCTTGCCCTTGCTAAGAAAAGTGTATCCATCATTTTTCTTGGAAGTTTTTTTAATAACCATATATCTGGAATAAGAGACTTGTGAAACATTCGAACTAAAGCCTCATTATCAAAAGCAATGAAATTTTGTCCAATAGTGCAATACGACCCCCATTTTGATAGAGTATTATGAATCTTGGTGGCTAATTCAAAACTTGAGTTGTTGGCACCTATCAATTTATCAGTTCTAATTCCAGTAGTTAAACAAGCTCCTAAGGACGGCACACATGTTGGTCTAATTCGTGCACTTTCATGGAACGACTCTAGTTCCTTAAACCTTTCGTCATAAATGACAAAACTTGCCTCCAATACACTTAACATATTAACATTGTTTTCAGAAGTTTCTATGTCTCCAACAACTAGATTCATAAATTTCTCATTTCTTTTTGATCTTGTAAAAAACGACACATATCACATTCATCAGGATCGCTAAAATCTGGTATTTTTTTCTCTAATAATAATTTTTTTATTTCATTTAGTGTGGGTTCTACCCATGAATAATCCATTTTATAATTAATAACATAAACATCGAATTGTAAACTTTCCTTCCAATCCTTAGGAGAAATATCCCCATTACAAAAAACAATGTATGAGTCTTCTGAAATTTTGAATCCATTTTTTTCTAATAGGTATCCATAAACTTCTAATTGGTTTTTCCAAAATTTATGGTGAGGTTTTCCTAAATATTTTGCCTGTTCCCCGTCTTTACTCTGTGTGCTTTTAAACTCAACAGGTGATAAGGCATTTGTTTTTAGATTAATTAAAATTTCATCCACAGCTCCCTGTACCATTAAATTAGCTTTTTTATAATGATATCTCACACCTTGAAAATTTTGTCGCCATTCATCCATTTTGTCGTGTTTAAAAGGAACTAAATTAATTTTTTCTTTTTTAAAATACCTGTGGGGTACTTGTTTTTCTCTTGCGGCATCGAATGTTTTTTTTAGCAGAGTATCCGTTGCATCATTTAATCTAAAAGGAAATCCTCTTAAGTCTTTAACGCCCATTACATTTTGAACATAAAAACATCGATTACAGTCTAAGAAATTTTGAATCCTTGTCCTGCTAATGGTAAAGGGGTCGCTACTGCCTGGATCAAACCGGCGAACTCTACTATTCTTTTTTGTCAATTAACTCTTAAACCTTTCTAATAAAATATTATGGTCTTCCTGTGTTCTTTTAATATCGGCTTCAGCCTCTAATTGTTTTAACTGAAAATTTTTCAACTCTAACTCAAGTTTTATTTGCTCTAACTCAACTTTAGGTCTTATAAAATGGTTATAATATAATTCTTCAATTATTATTCTTGGCTTATTCCAAGCCCAATTTAATAAATGTTTCCAAAAATTAGTTGGCGGTAATCTTTCAAGATCCGGATAATTTGTTTTCTTTTGTTGGTTAGTTGACATGCTTATGGTTGGTTAATTTATTTTTCTCTTCTTCTTCTGGGTCTTCTATATCCCTGACTTTATCTTCTTTATCAAGAGTTTGTTCAATATTTTTTGTACCATGTAGTCCATGTTTTTCTTTCAAGTCAATCATTTGTTTTTCTAAACTATCTTTTCCAGCCCAACCACTATTTATAACACTTTGTAGATTAGTGCCGTGTGTTCGGTAACTGCTTACCAATGTTTTTAGATATTTTTTTAAAACAGCATATTTATCAATTAGACTTGATGCACTTTTAGTTATCTTGCTTACACTTTCTATTTGTTTTTCCTTAGATTTAATTGTTTCAACAATCTTTATAATAGCCATAATATTTCCTGGTCCAGCTAAAATAACATTTTTCCGATAAGCTTTTTCTCCTAATTCCGGGTCAGCTTCTAATGCAGCAAAATAACCTGTTTCAAATGCTATAAACATTATGGTGGTCGGAAAAGCTTTTTTCTTCAACTTTTTCGTATAATCGGTAGTGCTTAATTTATCGATATGTTTATTAATGGCATCCAAATGTTTTTTTAAATGAGATTTTTTTAATTTTTCATCTTTTTTTTCATTAAGCCAATCTTTCCAATTATCCAGTGAAACTTTAGAATCTACTACTAGATCACTTTTGCCAAGTTTAATACATGTGTCTGGCCTCACTCTTATAAGCCTTTCTGTATCATTGGGGTCTACAACCATGTCTCCATCTTGAAGTGTAAAGTCTCCTGGACTCTGAAGTCCGCATAAATTTAAAATATTTTCTAATATTTTTTCACCAATATTTCCTTGAAATCTGCTACTTCCGGTAAGATTTTCAAGATAATTTTTCATCTGATCAATATCTTTTTTATCAAGTCGATTTCTTTCTTCTGTGGATGTTCTATACGTGTTTATTTCTTTTTTGTGTTCATCTATTTTATCAATAGTCATGAGTTGTTTTTCTGCCCTAGTCCTCTCTTTTTCTAGAGAGTCTTTTGTTTCATCATATAGTTTTTTGAGACCATCTTTTTCTTTTGTTAATCCCGCTATTGTTGTGTCTTTTTCTAGAATAGCGGTATTATCAATTGTTCCTGATTTTCTTTTTGTAAAAAACCAGAAGATTGAAGCGACTACACCACCAATTATAATTCCGAAAATTAAAGATTCATTCATTTATTAACCTATTTTTTTTAATTTTTTGAGTTGAGAACTTCTTTTATCATCCAAGACTTTACGAACGAGCTTCCTATTACAATTCACTCCTAACTTCTCACTAACTTTATCAGCTATTGATGATCTGGACTCGGTGTTATCTTTTGCATTGTCAAAAATTCTTAAAATTTCTAGCTTTTTCTTTTTTAGCATCTCTCTGCCAGCTAAACTATTATTGTTATTTTTAAGACTTAATTTAATCTCTTCAATTTTGGAGTCGCTTGGAGGGTAATAAAAGGTTGGCACAGACCCATATTTTCCATCTCGAGTACACTTGATCATTTTAATCTTGTTATTGTCACCAAACCTTGGAAGATTGTCTGTGCGATCAATCTTTACACCTTTTCTATTCAAAAATTTTAAAAAAGCATCTGTATCTAAATAACCTGCAGGTGGTTTTTCTTTTTCTTTCCAATCAACATCGTGTTTTTTTAAATCATAAGGATTGTGATCCATTTTTTTCCTCCATATTTAAGCAGCATTATAAACTTTTTCTGGTCCGACCGCCACGTACTCTTTAAGAAAAGCAGAAGCATGTAAAATTTCCTTACTATGTGATAACGCATCTCCGCTTACCAGTTCTCCATTAAATTGAATCCTTTTGCCTAACGTACCCTTCTCAACTTTAAATTCTTGCTGATTCGCTTCCTTTATCATTCTTAGGAATCTATATGCATCTTTTTCTGTTAGATAAGATTTTTGGTTTACATTTCTAAAACTATTAACTGTAACTCCTCTAATAAGTTTTTTTAGATATTTTTTAAGCATAGAATTATTAGAAAAAACATCTAAACTTTTGATTTCATTATTTACTCCTACAGCGATACCAACATCGGCTTCTCCCGACTTATTAAAAAAGTTAGCAATTTCATCGCTAGTATTTTGTCTTTTTTTATAAATTTCATGAACTGAAGATGTTAAAGACTTCACGCCAAGTTCATTTAGTTTATCTGAAATTTCTGACCAGACTTTATATTGTTTTCCTAAATTTCCCCTTGAAAAATACATAGAGTCTGAAACAGAGACATCGTTGTTTACAAAAGAGCTCCATCTTTGTTGTTCTCCACAATTTACTCTGATTAATACGGTAGAATTAGCTGGAATTAAAACGTCGTGCCTTACTATTCTATTCTGTCTAATTTTACTCCCTATAATTTGTTCTCCTCCTAAAATTAATAGTCCTTGGCTTGATTTATTAGTAATACTCAGCCTGCTTACAAACCCTCTTTCGTTTACCTCAGAAACGTCAATCAGATTTTGGTTTAGGGCTTCTGAAAAAGTTAAATAGTTTTTGTTTGATTTCTGAACAGAACTTAGAAAAAAAACCACAATATTGTTTTTTTGTTCAAGTTTTGAAACTTTTAAATTTAAATTCAACATGCTCGGTATTTATTCCACTCCTTTGAGTAATGGTTAATTTTTTTATTTTTATCTATACTATTTTCTAGAAGTAACGTAAGCATATCCGAAAATTCCCTTGAACCATCACCATTGCCATTAGCATGAGACAATTCATGTAAAAAAGTGCTAAATACTTTCCCAAAGCTATTCGTCTTGAAAAGGTCTTTGTGAAGATAAATAGTCTTTGAATTATAATCTGAATTATTCTTCAATTCTCCTAGTAGATCTTTGCAAGATATTTTCTTAAATTTAACATCATACAAGTTATTATCTTCATCGTCTCTATTAAACAGATTGGCAAAACTCGGATTTAGACCCTTAGAGGCCTTGAAAAGAAAATCAATAGCTTTGTTTTCTTTTGAACTAAGTTCTTTAGTCTTTTTATTCTTAATGCGTTTCTCTGCATTAGATTTTGCACGAATAAATGCTTCTAAAGATGAGATAACGCCAAAACTTGTAAAATAACTTGGTAAATTAATTTTACCTTTCTTTTTTTGATCTTGGTCTCTTCTTCTAATAAAATTTTGGGTTTTTGTACTGAACCAGTCATCATAACTAATGCTTCTACTCCACGTCCATTTGCTCTCAGCAGTATATCTTTTATCAAATAAATTTTTTAAAGATTTATCATCTTTAAGACTTCCGTAACTGTGGGATGCAATAGAGCTCAAAAGAGGATGACCTTTGTGCCAGATTTTTTTTGATTTTTCTAAAATATATCTTATTGCCGGATTTTCAATCATAGCTTGATAAGAAAATCCTGAACGACAAAAAATTCCAAAAAAAATACTTTGAACTCTTTGATCAAAAGCTTTTCGGTCTCTATCACTTTTGACCCTTTTTTCTAGAGCGGCATAACTTTTATCAATATTGATTATTATTGGAATATCTTTGATCTCAACTCTTTTAAGACCCCTATAAAAGCCACTGCCATTAGAGCTGTTAGATTGATAACAAGATATGCCATTGTATTCCCAAAGTTTTTTGCCAATAAGAGGGTTAGAGTCGTAAAAAAAGTTTTTCAAACCAGATTTAAAAGCATCCTTAAACTCTTTTTTCATAACTTTGTTGAGAATTAAATAGCTTCCCTTAACCTTGTTGATCTCAAAATAATGATAAACAAGCGGTCTAAGTTCTGTTCCTTTAACTTCATCTCCCACGCCAACGATAAGAGCTTGAGATCCTGAGATGCAGATTGGATCATAGATGGAATGCCTGCATAAGTCTGAGAACACCTTTTTTTGACCCTCCCCGTTAATTCCCACCTGATTTTCCTCCTCTGATTTTTGCGACCCGATATAATATAATTTTTCAAGATTATATTCTGGTGGTGCATAAATTGAAATTTGATCGCCCTTAATTTCAGTTTTAACATTAGAAATATCTATTTTTGCAGAAACGCAAGAATCTCTAAAATTTTGGTAGCAATCCAAACTAATTTGTAAAGGTGACCATGCTTCAGCTCCCCAATTAGTAGTTACGCTACTAGTAACCGACTTTAAATGCTTAGCATGTTTGACCTGAGGTAGATCTTTCAGTGTTTCAATGTATCTTTCAATATTTTTGTTATTAGTCATTATCAGCTCCTCTTTCAGATTTAAATTTTTTACCAAGTTCTCTGAATTCCTTAGTGCTAGCTTTATTTTTGGCTAATTCCTTAAATTTATCGGATATCGCTTTTTTTCTTTTTCTCTCATTAACCAGGGTCTCGACAGTCTTACTAATTGAGAGCTCTGTATGACCCGGTAAAAGTTCTTTGCTAAGAGTTTGTAGATCTTCGTAAGTTTTTCTGGATAAGCTTACGTTTCTATACCTTGAAGTATCAGTCATTTATTCCTCCCATATTTGAACGAATATTGGGTAGGGCCGCAATTAGAAAGGATAAGTACAGAAAGAAGTCACGGCCCTGGCCAATATTCGTTCTATTATTTTTTTTTCTTATGTTCATGAGAAAATTTTTATCATTGTTTAAATATTCTTTCTTGTCCTTTAGAATGGTGTAACTTGGACAATAATGAAGGATATTATTCATAATTAATTAGTGCTCCAAAAGGCTTTGAAATTTAGTGTCTTGAGTAAATTCACGCTTAAATTCAATGAAGCCTCGTCCGTCGCAATAATTGCAAATTTTCTTATTTTTCATTTGGTATCCCCAGTTCCATATTTGAAAAATAATTTGGTTTTTTGTGAAAAATCCAGTGCAATCGCAATAGTAACAACTATATCTACGAATTCTTACTTTAGGTTTTTTATAATCACTCATATTACTTACTTTTTTAAGTGTTAACCTTTTGATATGTGATTGTTTTTCAGCTTAACTTTAACATCAGTGTGCATCAAAAGGCTAACTTTATTTAAAGTTAATTTATATTATCAAAAATATTATTTTTTGTCAATGTAGAAAATAAATTCATTTGAAGGATTTTATAGGATAAAAAATTTATTTATTTACAGCTAATTTTATTTTTAAAATTTTATCTTCAATATTTTTTATAGCATCATTAATTTTTTCTCGCTCTTCTCTTGTTATTTTTTCTCCACCTTTTGACTCAGGGTCTTGTGCGTCAAGTATTTCTTTTTTTAAATTTGCATCAAGAATGGTGAGTTTAATCAACATTGTTGCAACATCACTTTTACCAAAATCAGATTTATGTTTTTTAATCATAAATTCATGAATTTTTAACATTGGTGCTTCAATTCCTTTTTCTATGCATTTTAAGTCCAATTTTATACTATCTATGTGATCTATGTTCCTTCTAGTACCAGTTTCATCAGGATCTGGATTTGAACATTTGGCAATATAATCTCTGGTTTTGCCAATTGCTTCTTGAATCTCGTCTTTGTTTAAATGCTTTAAAATATTATCAAGCCCTTTTTCTAATGATAACTCTCTTATCTTTTTTCCTTTAAAAGCCATTAGGAAACAATATTTTAATTATTAAGAGCAAACAAGCCCCCATGTGTTGTTCTATAGCAAGTATTTTTGTTTGAAATTGTATTCGAAATGATTTTAGATAAGATTTCCACAGGACTTATTCCTTTTGAATCATAAAAATGATGAAATTTTTGATCACTATAAACTACAAAATAGTGTTGGGGATATTTATTATTTGGAATTGGTTTAGTAGTCATTACTTTAAAATTATTTTGATCTTTAATGACAAACAATTCTTGAGTTTTTAGCACGAAATATTCTCTATTTGAAAAAAAATAATGTTTTGATAAAAGTGCTCTTGGAATCCTGCTTGATTTATATTCTTCAGAGTCATATTCGAGATGGAAATAAAATACCTCATAATCGGTTTTGCACACAAGTGGGTAGTAGCCAGTTTCCCATCTTTCGCCTCTATCTGAAAAATATTCTGAATTTCTAAAAACCTTTCCAAACCAACTTATCAAAACAAATTTATAAAAATCATTATTTTTGGACAATGACTCTAAACTATTTTGCGCAGAGTCTTCAAAAATATATTCTACTCCTTCCTCGCCTATGTCCCAAATGTTATCTATATCTTTAAATTTTCTTTTACTTCGATTGACTGAAGATATAAACTCACTTCTGTGGTCATTTTTTCCAATTTTTTGCAAAATAACTTGTTCGTCTGCTATAGTATTTTTATAAGAAACATATGTTTCATCTAAGTTTCTAATTCTTGAAATGTCATCGCCTAAAATACCTCCCACATTCACATTGTCGGTATTTTTTCCTACATTTTTTATTACATCATCTGTTATAGATATCCCTTTATTCCCGCCACCCTTGAACAACTGTATTAACGCCTTCAAAAAGCCTCCACCAGCAGCTTCTGCACTGTTGAAATTTAGACTCAAAATAATAGTTAAAATTACTAAAAACTTGCTCATAATTTTTGTCCAATCTAACAGGTTTTAAAGGACTCTCCTATACCAGAACCATATGTAATAATTGGTCATGTTTAACTTAAATGAGGAGGTAAAATGAGTAAAAGAAAGATCGTAACATTTTGTATAACGGGACCACTTAAAATGAGAAGAGTGGATGTTATCCAAGAGGTTCAAAACAAAACTAACGCTCGATGGATATCAGGTGTTAGCAAAAATACGGATTATCTGGTTTCAGCAAGAACAGATACTGTAAAAGCTAAAAATGCTAAAAAGTTCGGCACTAAAGTTATTAATGAAGCGGAGTTATCTGCTTTCCTTAAAAAGGGTGAATTCCCTGCGGTACAAGCATGAAGTTAAAATTTAAATCAGCGCTTGAGACTAAAGAAAATTCAAGCGCTGAGAATAGCAAAATTAGAATTTACCACATGTATGCTCCATGTAGAAAGGAAATACGGTATATTGTTATATGCAATGCTAAGTTGTTTACATAATATACTTACATTGTGTACTTGACTTATACACATATTGTATATATATAACTATCAATGGTATTTAAAAAAAACACAATTCCGTTTCCCACTTCAAGAAGAAAGACTAAGCATCTTTCAAAAAAGGAAAAGTTTAAAATTTTTTCAGAAACAAGAATGCCAAAACTTCTTAGGGCCATGAAATCCGTAGGTAATCTAGCCAACAAAAGATATTACGATTACAAAGATTGGGAAAGAGATGAAATTATGAAAGATATAAGAGAAGCGTGGAATGAAATGTACGGCGCGTGGAAAGATGCTGGAAAGAAGAAAAAGAAAAATAACAAGAAATCATACTGGGATCAAAAGAATGGGAATAATTAACTATGTCAAATAAAGAGATAAAATTTAAAAAATTAGGAGAAAGCAGAGTTAAAAAAACTCTTAAGATGATTAAGCTAGTAGCGAATTTAGCAAATAAAGGGCGCTATGATTATTCTAAAAAAGATGCTGACAAAATTATACGAGCATTAACCAATGAATTAAATGCTGCAAAGGCAAGATTTAAATCTAAAAGCACCAGTGGGAATACAGAATTTACATTATGAGCATAGACAGCGAATTAATAAGAATGGGAGTTATAAGACCGACTTACAAACATAAAAATAATCCAACGAACGTCCTTTCAGTTATATTTCAAGGAAAATCCTATTTAAGTTATAAAGAAGCACGGAGTAAGGTCAGATCGCTAAATCTAAGAAGTCCACACAAATGGAAACAACATTGCTACATCCACAGAGCGCCATATGGTGTTCCCACAAATCCGGATATTGTTTATAAAAAAAATGGTTGGACCAATTATAGAGATTGGCTTGGAATTAAAGTAATCAAGATTAGAAAAAGGATAAAATCCAAAAAAAAATCAACTAAAAAAACAAAAACCTTCTTTGTTAAAAAAGAACTTAATATTGTAAAATATAATCTTTTCAAAAAGCTGGCTAATCATAGAGTTCCAAGAACATTAAATTCGATAAAGTTAATAGGAAATTTGAGCAATAAAAGCAGCTATGAATACAAACAAGAAGACGTAGAAAAAATTTTCAAAAGTTTATTTAAAGAAATGAGATTACTTAGAAAGAAATTTAACAAATGAATAATTTTAGCAACGAAGAAATAAAAAAACTTTGCCTAAGCATTATGAAGGCTCAAGACAGCGAAGAAGTTGTTAAAATATTAAAAAATAATAGTTTGTGGGAAGATCCAAAGCTTTGGAGAAATTATGGGGATAAAGTAGGCAGTTGGGGAACAATTAATAATCAAGGAAATGCTCCTTTTGCATTAACTGAAAAAATTACTAATTCTGTAGATGCTGTTTTAATGAATAAATGTTTTGAAACTGGAAAACATCCAAAATCCGGAGATAGATCACTTCCTAATACACCAATAGAAGCTGTGCATAAATATTTTGAGTCAAAGGACGAGGTAAAAAATTACGATATAGATAAAACATTATTTGAGGAAAGCAAAGATGATATAGCTGGCCTTCAAGAATTTTGGAACGATAAAAAAGCAAGAGAGGTAGCCGAAAATATAAATATATCAGTTGGTGGAGACAAAGGACCTCATCCTAATATATCTATTATTGATAAAGGAGAAGGTCAAACTCCAGAAAAATTACCTACAACAATAATGTCGTTGCATACGGGTAATAAAAAATCTATTACATTTGCTCAAGGCAAGTGGAACCAAGGGGGATCAGGCGCAATACTTCATAGTGGCCAAGATACTGGAGAAGCATTACAATTTGTCTTAACAAAACGAAATCCAAAAATTGTTAAAACTTTTAAAGAAGAAAAAACTAAACTCCAAGATAACTGGAGTTTTACAATTTTGCGAAGATATAAGCCAACCAAAGCTGGTGAGGTAAGTGAAGCTAAGTTTTTGTGTCCAATAGAAGACGAGAATAATAACAAAGAATTACCTTTAAATTTTTCCTCAGATGTAATGCCTATATTTCCTGAAAAAGGAAAACAATTTACTAAGAAATCAAACTATGGAACTGTAATAATTTTATATGAATATAAAATGGCAAGAAATACATCGGCAATTTTTGGAGATAATTCATTATATAGAAGATTAGATGCACAATTACCAAAACTACCTTTACCAATAAGAGTTCACGAAACTAGAAAAAAGCAACAAACAGAGAGAGAACAGGCTCTTACATTGAGGGGTTTTAGCAATTTTCAAGAAAACCAATACATAAAAAAACAGAAAGATAGTAATTTAGAAGAAATATCACCCAGAAGAGGCGTTTTTAGATGTCAGGGCTACAAAATTACATATGACATTTTTTGTTTTAAAAAAAATAAGGGCAAAACTTACATACCAAAGAACGCAGGGCTGTTGTGGACAGTAAACGGTCAAACACATGCAATAGGTCAAAAAGAATTATTTAGAAATCCCAAAGTAGCTTTTGATGCCATTCTTGATGATTTAATTGTTGTGATTGATTGTTCTTCTCTTGAGGGAGCTGACAGAGAAGATTTCTTCAAATCAAGCAGAGACCGATTAAATACTGAATTTCAATTATACAAAGAAGTCAGAGAGAGATTAATAGATGATCTTGCAAATCATACTTCTTTACAAGAACTCATCCAAAGAAGGATTGATGAAAGTGTTAAAGATGATGAAATTACAGACGAAGATACAATTCAAGAAATTCAAAAATTATTAAAAGAACTACCAGATGACGAAAAAGATTTCCTTCCACCTGGATTTCAAATTAAACAGCCGAAAAAAAAACAAGAAGGCAGCGGAAAATTTAATTTACCTATTAAAAAAAAATTTCCTTCATTTTTCTGTTTTGAAGAACTTAAAAATAAAAATTTAAAAAAACAACTTATCGATAAAGAAGTAGAGATAGAAAAAACTTTTTCTCTAAGAATGTTTACCGATGCAGAAACTGATTATTTTGAGAGAAAGGTTTCTCCAGGCAAAATGACAGTTCATTGGGATGTAAATGGTAAATTGCTAGAACCCGACGGGCGTAATGGTCCTTTTTTGGAAAATCACGGTCTGTGCACTTTAAGAAAAATAACTCTTCCGAAAGAAGCTAAGGTCGAAGATGTGATAAATTTAAAAATTGTAGTAACAGATAAAGAACATAAAGATAAAGACGCATATATTTTGGAAGCCTCAGTTCTAGTTAAACCAAAACAAATAAAACAAGCTAAAAAGAATAAAGAAAAAAAGCCAAAAGTTGAAAAACCAGAAAGTCCACCTGAAGGAGGGCAAGGTGAAAATATTATCGAAGAAATAATAGAAAATCCATTAATAGCTAAGTATGCAGATCCAGAAGAATGGAAAGCTATGGCGGGCAGAGATCCAGATGAAGACGATGTTTTACACGTAATTAGAAAAAGCGAAGGCGATAAATTAATTTATAATTTATTTTTAAATAGAACCAATATCAATTTAAGAAATGAAAAGAGAAAGGCTAATCAAAAATATACTGAAAAAATTATAGAAACAAAATATAAAATGGGAATTTCTTTGATAGCCATGTTTTCTTTAATGCAATACAGAAAAGATAAAAGAAAAAAAAATTTATTTAAGATGAGTTCAGAAGGTGACCAAACAATTTATATTGATGATAGACAGACTATATTAATTGCAACTAAAAATGCTGGAAAAGGATTATTCATGCTTTCTCCCTACCTTGAAAAAATTGGAAAAGCTCTTATTAAAAAGCGAGCAGCAGATACTGAAGAATAAATGATTAAAAAAGCATTCAAAGAAATAATTCAATCAGTCAAAGATCAAAGTAGAGTTAAAGGTATAACCCACAGATTTTATACCTACCCAGCAGGGTTTTCTCCTAAATTTGTTTCTTCAGCTATAGAAAATTTAACAAAGAAAGGCGATGTAGTTTTAGATCCTTTTATGGGTGGAGGCACCTCTATTGTAGAAGGAATGAGATTAGGAAGAAGAACTGTTGGTATTGATTTAAATTATATATCTTTTTTTGTGACAAAAGTTAAAACAACAATTTTAAGCTCAAAGCAAAAAACATTCATAGAAGATTGGATCTTAAGTTTAGATAAAAAACTAAAGGGAAAAATAGCCTCAGATAAATTTGCAAAAACTGCCCTTGGTTTAATAAATTACCAGAGACTTGGGAAAGGACAAATTTACAGATTAAAGCAAATAATAAGCGGATGTTCTTTTTTTTTAAAAAGAATTAAAAAAGTTAAAAATAAAAATATCAAAGACTTTTTAAGGTTGCTAATTTTAAGATCTATGCAATCAACCCTACATAACAAAAGACCTATATGTGAATTTGAAAGCTTTAAACAAAAAATTAAATCCAATTGTTTTGACATGTTAGATGGAATGAATGAGCTTGAAACCAATGTGCAATTAAATAGTAATAAAAAGATATTATCTAACTCAAGTATTTATAATAGAAGTGCCGCAAAGTGTTTAATTAATAAAAATCTAAAAAGTAAAAAAACCAAACTTATTATTACTTCTCCACCATACCCAGGTATTAATGTTTTATATGCAACTTGGCAAATTCATGGAAGAAGAAATACAAGCTTGCCCTATCTTATTCTTGGAATAGATCGTCCTCAAAATAGATCAATTTTAAATTTTCAACATCCCAAAACTAAGAATTTAAAAATTTATTTTAAAACTATGGAAAAAGTATTTTCATCACTTTACAAAGTTTCAAATAAAAAAACATTACTAATGCAGTTAGTAGCATTTAACAAGTTAGATGGGGTGCTTAACCAGTATTTAAGAACCATGAAAAAATGTGGTTTCAAAGAAATTCGACTAAATGGTAAAAAAAGAATTTGGAGAAATATTCCAAATAGATCTTGGCAATCAACTTTTGCAAAGAAAGGGTTACCTAGTAGTAAAGAAGTGTTGCTATTACACAAACCAAATGGAAAGGCGTTGTTAAATTAAATGGAGATAAATATAAAAAAAATAATGGGAGTGCTGATATTTTTTACGCTACTTACAAATTGTTCCACAAATTTGGTTGTAGATACAAAAGGTAGATCAGGCACATTTAACAAATCAACAGCACACGAATTAACAGACGATAGAATAATCTGTAATCAGATTGTTAAGGAGAATGTTAATGGAGCTATAGATAATACTAAGTACCTATATGCAAAATATATTGAGTTAGCAACATTAGGATTAGTAAAAGCTAAAGAAAGAAAAGCAACAAAAATTAACAGGAACTGTTTGACTAAACGTGGTCATGCGGTTTTAAATTAGAATAACAATGATAATAGCAAAAAATAAATGAAAACGAAAAACACTAAACCAGAAATAAAAATAAGATCTATTTTATTTTCAAAAGGCTATAGATTTAAATTGCACGATAAAAGATTACCAGGTAAACCTGATATCGTTTTACCTAAGTACAAGGTGATAATTAACGTAAATGGGTGTTTTTGGCATCATCATGGATGTGGCAAATGCAATATACCAAGATCTAAAACTAATTATTGGCTTGATAGATTTGAAATTAATAAGAATAGAGATTTTATTAATAAAAAAAAACTAAAAAAACTTGGATGGAAAATTATAGATATTTGGGAATGTGCTTTAGAACCAAAAAAAATAAACAATACTTTTAAAAATTTGGAACTTTTCATTTCTGCATGATCAAAAATATGAGATTTTCAATTTTTCTTTTAATATTCACTTTAATCTGTGGTTTTTCAAATGCCAAAGAATTCAGAATTGATTTTTCTGATGAAGGTATGAAGTTGTTAAAGAAAAGAGGTTTTGGAAAAAAGACAGAGTATACAAATAGTAAAGATGAAAATGGTTGGTTTATAAAAGCTGTTGCAGACGGAAGTGCCACTGGTTTGGGTTTAGAAATAAAGGATAAAGATCTTCTTAAAGAAATGCCTTTTCTAAACATTACTTTTAAGATTGAAAGAGATTTTGACAATATTGATCAAACAACTAAAGATGGTCATGATTGGGCTGCTCGGGTTATACTTGGTCATGGAAAAAAGATTGGGTCAAAGTTAATCAGTTTAGCTCACTCATCTTTTTTAAAGGAGGGATATACTCAACAAAGCCCTTGGAATCCAAAAAAGTCGATCGACTTTGTTACATCAAACGATAAAAGTGGAGAATGGCATACTCGAAAAGTAAATGTTAAGGAATTACTTGAAGAAACACATGGTATTTCTTTTACTAACTTTATCGCTATATTTTCAGACTCGAATAATTCAAAACAAAAAATTATTGCATATTATAGAGATATCTATTTTAGTAGTGAGTAATG
>MDTB01044496.1_pt1 | contig 21741 bp, 16 predicted proteins | sample 811161 | NCBI WGS metagenome assembly MDTB01 (sample SAMN05326650, study PRJNA326480) | marine metagenome | isolation source: seawater | place: Mediterranean Sea | collected 2009 | reverse complement strand
TCTCGCTCCTCTTGGGGTTAATGAAAAGAAAAACGCCCCAGCAAATGTCAATCCACTCGAAGACGACGGAGGAAGTTTTCTCAAAGACCTAGAGTAAAACAACTCGATTTCTCTATTTCCATTGTGACGCAACCGCAATGCTCCCTCAACAAAAGATTAAAGATCTCTGCAGCCGGCTCCCCCGCCGCCTTCGCAGCCCAATCTCGTTGACAGGGATTTACGCAGCATTCTGGTGCCTTCTCTGGATCGACGCGCATGTTTGGTTTTGGCTGAATCGTTGGCTCTCAGCGATCGGCTTCATATCAGTGGTTCCAGTCCTCTTTTTTTGGGTCCGCCGACACCGCAAGTCTTCCCTCCTCATTCGCCGCGGGGTTCTAAGTGCTTTCTACCTTCCAGTCTGGCAACTCGCTGTTCAACTCCCCCTTCTTAACTTTTCCTACGCGCTCTCGATTAGCATTTCACAAATTGGAACAGTCGGAGCCTTCTTTCTTGGACTTGGATGGACTGCCTGGGGAATCGATCACGAAACAAAACGCGTCTCCACTAATTCCAACTACAGCCATCCCTGGGATCCTCGCAGACTTTCGGCCTGGTACTTCGGGAAGAAGAACCACAAACTCCGCCAATCTCTCCTTACCCTCGTGAGCTACACGATACTCTTCAGTATCGCAGCCTTCATTTTAACCAGGCTATCAGGCTGTAGTGTTTACGAATCTCCCCTCGGAGGTGGAGATAGTATTCAACTTAAGCAAGTCGTCAAAATCCAGAAGGTGATCAACAAGAAATTTGTCATCAACCCCTACAGCAGCGTCCTTTTTAATCCTCCTCCGATTGATGACGTCAAACTTGAAGTCCTCGAAGTCACGAAACACCTCTATCAAATCGGACAGGGCAAAGGAGATAGCACGGGATTTTCATCAGGCACAGCTCGAGGAAAAGTCCGCTTCATCCGCCTCAAATATAATGGTGGCGACTGGGAACAAGATATGGATCGCGGTTCCGATCTTAATTTGTTGACCGAATACGGAGTCCGCACCGGCCACCCAGTTAGCGACCGCCCCGAACCAATGGAAATCGGTCGGCTCAAGAGTTTTCCCAAACGAAAAAGTCCACCTATTGTTTATATGACCGGACAAGAAGGAATTAGCCTCAGCGACATGGAGATTCAGACCATGCGCCGCTATCTTCTTGAACATCACGGCATGCTCTTTGGTGACAACGGAGGAAGCTCTGGGTGGGAAGGTCAATTTGTTTCAATGATGAAAAAAGTTCTTCCCCGTGTCGAAACTATCGATGTCTATCTCGACCATCAGATCCATCAAATTCCTTATCAACTTCCGCGTCTCCCTATCGTCGCTCCACATGGACGATCCAACGCTCTCGGCTGGGTTGTCGACGGTCGACTTGTCGCTTATTACCACCCCGGAGATATTGGCGATGCTTGGGCCGACGGTCATTCTGGAGTCAAACGTGAAGTCTGGGAGTCCTCCTATCAACTTGGCGTCAATATTATCTATTACGCACACTCCGAATACAATAAGTGGCTTGAACGAACCAAAAAATAATTATGCCTACCTTTATCCTTAGCCTTGTCCTTGCCCTCGGCTCATTCGCGACGGCAGCTCTTTCAACACTCCAACAAATTGACGTCAAAACCTTCGAAAAAATGCGGGAGGTCGAACGTTATCAAATCAAAATTGCCGAGAAGCATTTTCTTAAAGGGAGTTTCAAGATCGCCCTCGCCGAATATGAAAAATTTCTGACCCTCTATGAAAAAAGCGCTGGGGCTCCCTACGCACAGCTCATGTGGAGTCATACTATGATGAAACTAAAAAAGCCCAAAACCGCTTTACGCGAGGGCTTTCAATCTGTCATAGACTACTGGCCTGAATCTCTTGAAGCCACGATCGCATCCTATTGCATGGGTGATGCGTATCGCACAATGGGCGAAATCAAGGACGCTCAAAAATCCTTCCGCTTTCTCATTAAGGAATATCCTGGGCATGAACTTGCGATGCGAGCACGGCAGGACCTCCTCTATTATGCGCGCCTTCATGAGGATATGGAGGAGCGCCTTACTCTTCTAAATGAACTCACTTTCAGTGTAGAACGAACCGAAAACTCGAGAGACGATTGCGTGAAAGCATGTCACGAACTCGCCGAATTACACTGTTTTGCGCAAAAGCTCGAGCAAGGTAAAAAAGCTCTCTCCACCACCTATTCCGGGACCAAGCTTTTTGAACAAGTTTACAACCTTTCCGTCAAAACGATGAAACATCTCCTAGGAGATCAAAAAACAAGAATTGCAGCATTAAAGCTGGGAGATCAATTAATTATGACACTCAGAAACGAGGCATCTGTCCGCACTGAATTGGCATCACAATTTCTCTACCAAGCAGCAGACTTGAACACTACTCTTGGCCGCCATAGCGACACTATGAAAATCTATCGTGAGATTGGAGATCGCTTCGGCATGAATGACAGTCTTCGTGGAACGATGGCGCAATGGTATAAGTCGCGAGACCGAAGGAACGAAGCTCGAAAAATCTATAGCGAATTTGAAGACCAACTAGCAGGCCTAAAGAATCTTGCGGGCATGTCACTTGAGGAGAAAAAAGTTGCGGCAGCTATCTCCATTTATCGCAAGATGATAAAAATCGACGAAAATAACTCTGTCGAATATCTTTTAAATATTGCTAGTTGTTATGAGAGCCAACCTGACTGGGAAAAGGCGATCGCTTGCTACCGTCAAATCATCGAAATCGATAAAGATAATTCTGTTAAATATCTTTTGACGATAGCCGGTTGTTATAAAACCCAGTCCAATTGGGATAAAGCAATCGCCTGTTACCGTGAAATCATCGAAATCGACGGAGAAAATTCAGGCGAATACCTCTGGTCTATTGCCGGATGTCATGAGACACAGTTGGACTGGAAAAAAGCAATCGCTTGCTATCGTCAAATCGACCGATTTCCCGCGAACTACTTTGCTATGGCTAATTGCCATCGGAAACTCAAAGAGCAACAAGAGGCCATTACCCTATACAATCAGATTAAAATTCTGGAAAAATCAGCACCTGAAGCAAGTTTACAGATTGGATACACCTACGAAGAGGCCAAGGACAAGGAGAAGGCTATCCGCACGTTTCAATTGACTTGCAAACGCTACCCAAAATCCGGCCAAGCCAGTAGAGCACACTCCCATCTCCAGAATAAGTACAAGATCAATGTCACCCTTGGGGGTACCGAAGAAGAATAACTGAGCGGACTCCTATAACCACAATTAGTCGAAGCTTATTTCCTTTCTTGAAACCCAAATCCTCCTTCTTCCTTCATCACCAGCTGGCGTTTTATGCTCCCAGCACGATCGCAAGCGCTATCACCATCAAGATTCCACCTACACTCTGCTTCCTTACAAAACCTGGATCAGTCTTACGCCCGATAAAATAGAGAAAAAGGACAGCCATCAGTCCGCGAGTGCTAAAAACAACATTGCTTAAAGTTGGCTGACCATATCGGCTGAATGCCAAATTCACGACGAGAGCTTGCAGTCCGAGCAAAAGTCCCGCTCCAACTACGAAAGTCATAATGCGGGGATTTCTAGCCAACATCACCAACTGCTCTCCGCGACTAAATAACAGGCCAATTGAAATAATCCCACTTGTGCCAATCATGAGGATGAGCCAGCGAGCTGCTCCAATTTCACGGCTCTGCCAACCGGTCAAAAAATCATTGATGCCAAAAAACAGGCAAGCCACTAAAGTCAGGCCGACTGTTACGCGATGTTCCCGCCAACCTTCGGCAGTTCCTCCAGAAACAAGGAAGATTGATACCGTTGCTAAAATGACCCCACAAACCAAGCTCCATGAGCTCGGTTCAAGCCCCACCAACATCGAAAAGAAACCCACGATTACCACCTTCATCCCCAAAGCAGAAGAATGAACCGCGAGATCGCCCGTCTTCACGGATTGGATGGAAAACCATTGTCCCAAAAAAAAGAAAACGCCATTTCCGATCGCCCACCAATCTCTGCCAGAAATCCCCCACCCTCCAGTTGGATCAAAATATGAGAGGAAAGTGAGTGCCGTGACTAAATTTGCAATAGCAACGATTACGGATAAACGCACTCCATGAGCAGTTCCTTTCTGAATACACCAACCCAAAAGCGGGTGCAGCACCGCTCCAATTAAAGGAAGAAAGACGGCACCGCTAGGAACCGTCATTGATTAGAAAAGAAAAAATTCATACCCCAAACGTTAAAAGGTGATGACACGCTCAGGAAAGAGGAGATCTCAGTTCACTTGACTGGAGTGACCTTTTCTTTGGTTGGGAAATCCTTTGACCAACCAACCGTCACCTCTTTACCTGCAGCCCACTCACTACCTCTTAGAAGGGTGTCGTAAAATCCTCGGCACTGCATTGAATAATTAGCATGTCCCAACGTTGTGTGAAAGACGCGGCCTTTTCCATAGTTAAGAGCCATAAGCATGGGCTCATCGCGATTCGTCTTATCACTTGGAGCAGTCGCAAGAACTTTCATATTTTTGGCAGGTCCCCGAAGCATGTCATAAAGCTCATCTTTGGCATGTAACCACTCTTTGGGCATCCCTTTGGTAATCGGGTGATCATCAGCGCGATTTGTGACAATAAATTCATGCTGAGGCCCATGGTTTCCACCCCTTCCCTTAGATTCGTCAACAACTTCCTTACCATCTTTGTAATAGACGTAAGGGCCACTTTTCTCGTTGCGCCCTCCCCAACCACCAAGACCGATCATTTCATTATATTCAGGCCACATTGAGAACGCGTTATCTGCCGCGTGCACAACAACAAACCCCCCACCATTTTTGACGAAATCAACGAATGAAGCACGTACTTCCCCAGGCCACATCTGCCCATTGTAGTTACTCACTACAACATCATATTTTTGGAACTCGGGGCGCCATTTATCCCACTCTTCCTTCGCCGCCTTATTTCCCGGACTTGTGCTTACCTCTAGTGAAAAGCGTTCATTACTCCCAAAGACTTTCTCGAGCACCGGAGTAGTCTCTTTCCAGTTATGATTATTTTGACCATCAATGATCAACACTTTTAAGACGTCTGATTTTTGTTCGTTGTTTTTTTGGGCAGCAAAACTGACAAATATAAAACCGGCGAGAATCGCGAGCGTGACTCCAAGTGTTAGGATATTTTTCATCAAAACAGTATCATCAAGAGAGCCCCTTGTTGCCAAGACGAAAAACTTCCACATTTGCATTCGATATCTTAGGATCTTGGAAGTGCAATCTGTAGTCGAACTTCTCCAAGAACTCGTCCAAATCCCCTCGGTTAATCCAGATGGAGACCCAGGAGTATCTCCAGGCGGAGAAAAAGAGGTCGCCTGCCTAGTTTCCAAGTTTCTTCAGCCATTTGGGTTCGATTGTGTCTTTGAAGAAGTGGAACCTGGACGGCCCAATTTAATCGCCCGGGCTCCTGGGTCCAGGAGCCGCCCTCGAATTCTCCTTGGTCCTCATCTGGACACCGTGGGAATTTCCGGAATGACGATTGATCCTTTTTCCGGCTCAATCAATGACGGTAAAATTCGCGGGCGGGGAGCTTCCGACACTAAAGGCCCCATGGCGGCAATGCTATGGGGGCTTCGCGAAAACGCCCACTTACTGGAAACACTTCCTGTAGCAGTCGATTTTGTGGGCTTCATGGGCGAGGAATCGAGACAACCAGGGTCCCGACACTTCGCTAAAAATCACGCGCACCAATACGAATTCGCAGTTGCCGGTGAACCGACTTCTCTCGAAGCCGTATTTTGCACCAAAGGATGCCTCTGGGCCACCGTAAAGGCAACAGGTAAAGCCACCCACGCTTCACAGCCTCATCGTGGTGAAAACGCTATTCTTAAACTCCTTAACGAGCTACAACATCTCGAGGGATCTTTTCTTAAACACCTTTCGAGCGTTCGCCATCCCGTTCTGGGTCATTCAACCATGAATGTCGGAATCATCTCGGGAGGGACCCGCGCCAACATCGTTCCAGCACAGGCAACCGCTACCCTAGATATTAGAACAGTGCCAGCCTTAGTAAAAGATGAACCCGCAACCGAAATCCTAAAACGCTATCTTACTAAACTGGAGTTGATACACAGCGCAGAATCGCCACCCATGGCCATGCCCTCTAACCATCCCTGGCTCGTGAAACTTAAGAAGATTCATCCAAACCTCAAATTCGTCGGAGCACCCTGGTTTTCTGATGCCGCTCATTTATCGGCTGCCGGAATTCCCTCAATTTGTCTAGGCCCCGGATCCATCGACCAAGCCCACACCGCCGACGAATTCATCCGTATTTCCGATCTCGAAGACGGTGCCGCGTGGTTCACCAAAATGATCGCTGGTCTAGGATCCTAATCAAAATTATTAAAAGGAAACCCTCAAATTGGCACGCTAAACGCGACTCTCAAAAGCCGAAACCCTAAGAGTTCCAGTTTTTAAGAAGACCGATAACCTACACCTACTCACCGTCTGTAAGATAACGCTCCGCCTCAATCGCAGCAGCACAACCTTGTCCAGAGGCCGTGATTGCCTGGCGATAAATATGATCTGCAACATCACCCGCAGCATAAAGCCCCGGCGTTTTCGTACTGGTGCTATGGGGATTCTGAAGGACATAGCCATTCTCATCGAGATCGACTAGGTCACCAACAAACTGAGAGTTTGGAACATGACCAATTGCCACGAAAACGCATTTCACTTCCAGTTCTGACTTTTCTCCCGTTTTAAGGTTCTCTAAATTAACACCACGAACCTCGCCCTCGCCATCTGTGAGATACTCGGTGATTCCAGAATCCCAGACTGGCTCAACTTTTTCATTAGCCAGGACACGATCGGCCATAATTTTCGAGGCACGGAGTTCGTCCCGACGATGAATGAGATAAACCTTCGATGCGAAGCGAGTGAGAAAATTGGCTTCCTCACAAGCTGAGTCTCCTCCACCAACCACCGCAACCGGAACATCACGATAAAAAGCTCCATCGCAAGTTGCACACGACGTCACGCCATGACCCACCAGGCTCATTTCATTTTCCAAGCCTAGATAGCGAGGAGCTGCTCCTGTAGCTATGATAACAGTTTTCGACTGGACCATGCCCTGGTCTGTTTCAAGGCCGAAGGTCCCGTCCTCATTCCTACTAATCTTATTAACCTTTTTGTATTCAACTTTGGCCCCAAACTTCTCCGCTTGCTGTTGCATCCGCCCCATCAGTTCTGGCCCCATCACTCCGTCAGGAAAACCCGGGAAGTTTTCAACCTCGGTCGTTGTCGTCAACTGACCGCCTAGCTGAGTTCCCGAAAGGACGAGAGGCGCCAGATTAGCGCGCCCCGTGTAGATAGCAGCGGTCCAACCGGCACAGCCGGTTCCGATAATAACAACATTTTCCATAATTAATTTTTGAGTGGGTGTTCGAGAAGCTTGATTCCCTGAAAATCGAGTGAAGGCCGATTATGCTAGGCAGGAGCCCCAATGGCCTCTGGTGGAAGCGCACCGTCGTCACCGCGATTTTCTTCCTCAGTCGACTCCGGAGCTTTCTCTTTCTGCATATCGTCAGGGATCTCCGGCGGCTCTGGTGGCTTTGGTGGATCTTTCATCTCGCCATGCTCTATGAGATCTTTGATATGCTGAGCATCTAAGGTCTCAAACTCTAAGAGAGCTTCTGAAATTTTATCAAGTAGAGTCCGGTTTTCCTTAAGAATTCTTTCAGCTTCTTTGTAGGCGTGATCAATCAAATCCTTGATCTCATTATCAATTTTTTGAGCCGTATCTTCGGAATAATTTTTAGACTGGCTCATCATATCGCGGGCGAGGAAGCCACCTCCCCCACCATCGCCATACTCAACCATTCCTAGGTCAGTGCTCATTCCCCACTCACAAACCATCTTGCGGGCGAGACTTGTCGCCATTCGAATGTCTCCCATCGCACCATTGGTTACATCCCCAAAGATAATCTCCTCCGCAACACGTCCACCCATAAGAACGATGAGCTGCGAAAGAAGTTCATTCTTCCGATAGTTGAACTTATCTTCATCTGGCAGAAACATGGTCGATCCTAGCGAAGGTCCTCTCGGGATGATCGTGACCTTATGAAGTGGATCGGTGTGATCTAAAATCTCATTCAAAATAGCATGCCCCGCCTCGTGATAGGCCGTATTCTTTTTTTCCTTATCAGAAAGAGCCAAGCTTCTCCGTTCGCGCCCCCAACGAACTTTATCACGGGCCTCTTCCATTTCAGCAAGGGTAACAGCCTTGATGCCCTTGCGTGCCGCGAGGAGGGCGGCCTCGTTGATGAGGTTTGCCAATTCCGCCCCTGAAAATCCGGGGGTTCCCCGCGCAATAACTGCAAGGTCTGTTCCGGCAGCCAGTTTAATTTTCTTGGTATGAACCCCGAGAATCTGCTCCCGTCCCTTAACATCGGGAAGAGCTACAGTTACCTGGCGATCAAAACGACCGGGTCGAAGAAGGGCTGGATCCAAAACGTCAGGACGGTTTGTTGCAGCAATAATGATGACACCCTCTTGAGTGTCAAAGCCGTCCATCTCAACAAGAAGCGCATTCAAAGTTTGCTCCCTTTCATCATGACCACCTCCCATGCCATGTCCACGGTGACGCCCGACAGCGTCAATTTCGTCTATAAAAACAAGACAAGGAGAATTTTTCTTACCCTGCTCAAACATATCGCGGACTCGACTAGCTCCAACCCCTACGAACATCTCCACGAAGTCAGAACCACTAATCGAGAAAAACGGGACGTCAGCCTCACCCGCAATAGCGCGGGCCAAAAGAGTCTTACCAGTCCCTGGAGGCCCTACCATGAGAACTCCCTTCGGAATTGTTCCACCAAGAGCCTGAAACTTTCTGGGGTCGCGAAGAAAATCAACAATCTCAAAAAGTTCCTCTTTTGCCTCCTGAATTCCAGCAACGTCTTTGAAAGTCACCTTTTGTTGGTCCATTGTCAGGAGCTTCGCCTTGGATTTCCCAAAACTCATCGCTCCGCGACCAGCCGACTTCATCTGGTGTCTAAAAAGAAAGAAAATCAGAATTATTAGGAGAAGAACAGGAAGAAGGCTCATCATGATTTTACCAAACGTATTATCCTGATTTCGCGTAGAAATACCCGAGTCGATCAAGGCCTCCAACTTCCCCCGAGAGCTCGCACTAAGTTTAACTTGAAAACTCTTAAGTTTATCATCCGAAGCCATCGTTTCCAGTTCTTGAAAACTAAATCCAATCGGCTCCCCCCTAGTCGCATAGAGAGTAGCAACATTTGAGTTTAGCTCGCGAAAAATCTTGAATTCGACATCTTTCCCAAGAACCAGCCTGTTTTCTGAAAGGAGAGCCTTAATCTGAGAAAAAGGAACCTCCTGAGCTGAACTGTCCTCAACGGGGGCCACAGCAACCCAATTCAATTTCTCCCCAAATGTTTCGTCGAGATCGTTACTAATACTGTCGATATCGACTTGGACTACAGATTTAATCGGAGCCTCATTCTCCCAACCTTTTACAAGAAGATCGTCCTTAGAAAATCGACCAGTAATTTCAGCACGCGCCTCACCCGTAAAGGTTACTAGCTCGAGTTTGCCGGCCTGATAGTCTTCCGAGGCGGTTTGAAGAATTCGACCTTCAAGCAATGCTTCGCGGAATTCCGTATACTTTAGGGTCTCACGATCGCTATCGCTCACTCCCTCGATAGCCACGAAAATAATCGCTAAAGCAATGGTGAACAAAATGATCACTTTCCAGTTCACTCCCTTGTCGGAGGGAGTCTGGGCTGGTTTTTTCGATCCCGGGATCTCTGGTGGCTGTTGCTCGGACATAATAAACTACCGGCGGCCTCAAAGTTCCCGTCCCGGCACCGGACGCTAGCGCAAGAAAATGGAATGAAAACGCCTTTTTTTGCCGATTTACGCAGCCAAGACCAAACGTTGAATCGCCTGTCCTGAAAAATCACAGTTTTGACCCGGTATTACTCAAACTCTTGATTTGAAATCCTGATCGTCGAACCCCCTTTCGACGCCATGTTTCTCTCTCCCAAAGCCTGTTCGATGATTTCCAGCGACTCTATCGAAACTAGCGCAGGGCTATGAAATCCATTTCCGTCAATACTAACCGCCAGACCATTCTCTATAATGACGGTTACTTTTCCATGGTAGCTCCCCCCAATTTGGCTAGAGATTGAAAAGCTTCTCTTTAACAAGTCATGGCGTTTCGTTCCAAGAACAGTCACAAAAAGCTCCTGATTCTCAGCCGCTGGTTCAACTAAAATTCGTTGCTTTGCAGGAACCTTCTGAAGAGCGAGATAGCTAATAAGATCCCCATTTTTTCGGTGATGAATTACCAAAAGCGGGATCTCCTCGATTTTGGGGAATTGGGCCTCTTCAACAGCAATTTCCGCTTCGTTTTTGCAGCCGAATGACAATAGAGCCACTAAAAAAACGGCAATAGACCTTCTTTCCATATAAATAAATTCACTTAATTCCACCGAATATCCAAAAAAACCCGCCAAGCCGGAGCCAAGCAGGTTTTAAAAACTGGGATAAGTTAGAAATCTTCTACTTTTTTGACGCTGAATCCTTGGGCTCTTCGGTAGGCGTTTCCTCCGATTTAGGTTCATCAGCCTTTGATTCTTCTGCCTTGGGGGCCTCTGTTTTTGGCTTAGCGGCCTTTTTAGCGACTTTTTTGGCTGCTTTCTTAGCAACCTTCTTGGCTGCTTTCTTAGCAACCTTCTTGGCTGCTTTCTTAGCAACCTTCTTGGCGGTCTTCTTGGCTGGCTTATCTGCTTTGGCTGGCTTTGAAGAGGCTTCAGCTTTAATACGTTCGTTCTTCCGCTTCAGATAAAGTTTTCTGCGGCGGCGCTTCTGGCGAGTTTTAAGATTTTGACCCATAGGATTAAGTTCGCCACGGAGTTAGGCCCCATTACCGAGATGTTCAAGCGAAAAGGCACGCCATGTCTTGAACTCCTTGCTTCCCTGCCCTTTTCTTTCCGTATGCCAGGCCTCATTATAAAACCCCGCTCCCGGATTTTTCACGGACACGAGTGGGTCTACGCTTCGGAAATCCAAAAAACTTTTGGAAATCCCGAACCTGGCGACGTCGTGACACTCAAGGATTTCAAGGATCGTCCCCTAGGGGTAGCAATTTATAATCCACAGTCTCAAATCGTGGCACGTAGGATCTCGCGAAGAAAACAAAAACTTGATGCTGAGTTTTTTTTAAGACGACTTGGTCAGGCCATCAATTATCGGGAATCTCTTGCGATCGAGCAGAATCTTCGAAGGATCATTTGGAGCGAATCGGACGGCCTCCCAGGAGTTATCGTCGATCAATACGGAGATCACCTCGTCTTACAAACAACCACTTTAGCCATGGATCAACGTAAAGATCTCATTGTTAGCTGCCTTGTTGAACTTCTCGCACCTAAATCAATTACTCTTCGTAACGACTCCTCTATGCGACGGCCAGAGGGACTTGAGCAAGAAATTGTCATGGTTCATGGAAATCAGCCAGATCCCTTTACGGTTTCACACCACGACTCGATCTTCGAAGTCGATCCTGCAAATGGACAAAAAACTGGGCTCTACCTCGATATCATGGATAGCTACCAAAAGGTCGCCCTCTTGGCACCCGGAAAGAAGGTGCTTGATCTATTCTGTAACCAAGGAGGATTCAGCCTAGCATGCGCACTCGCTGGAGCTCAATCGGTTCGAGCCGTAGATATCTCAGAAGATGCTACAACGGCTGCAGCCAAAAATGCTGAACTCACTGGAGTGCAAATTGAGGCGATTACAGCTAATGCCTTCGATTTCCTCAGAAAACATAACGAGACCTACGATTTGATAATCCTTGATCCTCCATCGTTTACCCGAAATAAAAAAACCGTGAAAGATGCTATGCGCGGTTACAAGGAAATCCATCTCAGGGCTCTCGGCATGTTGAATCAGAGCGGACTACTGGCGACCTTCTGTTGTTCCCATCACGCAACTCGCGAACTTTTTCTTGATAGTGTCAGGAGTGCCGCTGTTGATGGAAAGAGAACTCTCCGAATGCTTGACAACCATTCCCAGCGACTCGATCACCCCATTATCGCAACTCTTCCGGAAACAGAATATCTAAAAGGTTTCACCTTCCAACTTGCACCGAATCGATAGTATCAAATGAAGACCCGTATTGCGATCATATCCCTAATTGTAGTCGCAGTGATTAGCGGACTTGTTTGGCACTACAATCAACCCAAACAAAAAATTAACCGGGCTATCGATCAGTTTATCAGAGCTATCGAATATAACAGCTCAAACCTCCGAAGCCGTGATGATGTTCATGAGGCTGTCAAAGTTTCTACAGAAGACCCCATTACACTTAAAGTCTCGGAGCTCCCATTCAATATCGATATCCCAAGAGAAATATCGTTGGAGGGCCTTTGCAATCGAATCGATCTCCTTCACTCCATGACAGTTAGACGAGAATTTACAAAGCTCGAGGAAGACCTCCAATTAATGGGCAATAAAGCTCAGCTTACTCGAATCGATGAAATCACGATGACAAGCCCCCTTCGCGAGAGTAGGAGCGAATTATGGGAAATCATCTTTGACCTCGAACTTAAAGAGGGATGGAAAATTACCGCGATCCGAGCTAGAAGACATCAGTGATTCTTCGGGGCTATTGGTTTGTCCCCTCAGCCTGCCCTAGGAGCCACGCTTTAAGATGAACGTTTTTTTTGAGACTTGGATCATTGCGCAGCAATTCCTCAGCAACTTCACGTACCTCCCGAATGATGGACGTGTCTGACAAAAACTCGACAAACCTCAAGCATCCCGTCCCGCTCTGTAGGGTGCCCAAAACCTCTCCTGGACCGCGCAGCCTCAAATCCTCTTCCGCAATCTTGAATCCATCAACCGTTCCTGCCAAAATATTCAGTTTTTCAAGTGCTTCCGAATTTTTACCATCGGTTACGAGCACACAGTAGCTCTTGTGCTCTCCCCGCCCAATACGGCCTCGTAATTGATGAAGCTGGGCCAGACCAAAGCGCTCGGCATTGAAGATCACCATGACATTAGCATTGGGCACATCCACACCGACCTCGATCACAGTCGTCGAGACCAACACCTCTGTTTTACCATCACGAAATCGAGTCATCACCGCCTCCTTCTCTTCGGATGGTATTTTGCCATGAAGTAACTCGACTTCGAAATGCTTGAATCGTTTCTGCCACTTTAGATGCTCCTCAACAGCCGATCCTGCCTTTACCGATTTGCTTTCATTCACAAGCGGATAAACCAAATAAGCCTGGCGGCCCTTTTCAAGTTGACCAATAATAAAATTGGTCAACTCGGTGATCTTCGGCTTCACACGCACTCCGCTGATAATCTTACCCCTTCCAGCTGGCAACTCATCTAAGATCGAGACATCAAGATCACCATAAATTGTTAAAGTTAAGGTTCTTGGAATTGGCGTTGCTGTCATCACCAAAACATCGGGCATCACTCCACGGCGAATAAGTTTTCCTCGTTGGGCTACACCAAACTTATGTTGTTCATCGATTACAATTAGGCCCAGATCATCGAAATCCACTTTATCGTAAAGCAGTGCATGGGTTCCCACTATTATCGGAGCTGCCATCACATCTTCCCTTCGATCAGCCGTCGCTAAGCCCACCTTAATACCAAGTGGCGAAAGCCATTTCGAAAAAGTAAGATGATGTTGCTCTGCCAAAATCTGGGTTGGAGCCATCAAAACTGCCTGACAACCAGAATCAACAGCAAGCAGCATTGCGCACATTGCCACGAAAGTTTTCCCACTTCCAACATCGCCTTGCAGCAATCGATTCATTGGCCGCTGTATCCGCATATCCTTGATAATCTCTTTAACACTTCTCTTCTGAGCGTCAGTCAAATCAAAGGGCAGGGAATTATAAAACTCAGTAAGAAGCCCCGTTCGCTTTCCAAGAATCCGCCCACTCAAATCTGCGTGACGAGCCCTTCGCCAAACGACTCGCAGCTGCTGAAGGAAAAATTCCTCCTTTGCAAAATAGCGTCGTGCCGCATCAGATTCCTTTAATTCCTCTGGAAAATGAGCCTCACGGAAAGCTTTAATTTTAGGGTAGGATGGATCGATATCATATAGCGAAATCAAGGAATCACCTTCGACCACTTCGAGTGCCTTAAAAATAACCTCTCGCAACCTTCTCTGAGGAACACCACTCACATTCTTGTAAATTGGAACAATGCGCTCGAGATGAACGCTCCGGCCTTCTTCAGAAACCACCTCGAACTCCGGATGATCTATCAGGACTTTCCCTCCGTTCTCCTTGGGCTTGCCATAAAGCACGACCTCATGCCCCACCGCTATAATCTTGTGAAGAAAAGGCATCTTAAACCAACGGCATGTGACTTGAGCAAATCCTCCCCCCGCGTGATCCTCCACGACAGCCTCATAAAACCCCTTACCACCAAAGCCTTTACGTTGGGTATCGATCACCAACCCCCGAAGACAGACCGAGCCACCTCCTGCTTGGGCTGGAAAGGCGTCGAAACGGCGTCGATCCTCATATCGCTTGGGAAGCCATTCGATAAGTTCCGCAATCCTTTCAATCCCGGCAACTCTTAGTGCTTCGACCTCCTGATTACGGACGCCCGATAGCGATTGAAGTAAATCATTCGCATTCATTTCCACTTCCGACCGCAGCTCTTACATTTTGAATACTTACCTGCACGCTAACCCGGCCCCGGAAAACATTTCGATCGACCGCAAATGCAATATCCCAAGGAGGATCCGGTAATTCGTTGGCTCCCCCACCAAAAAAAATCGCATCACGCTCGTCATAGCCCTGCCTCAGAGATAATCGTAAATGGTTATTCTTCAAACGCCTTGGCGGCTCGGTGAGCCAAACATTACGAGCCATAAAAACCGGCTGAGGATTTGAACTACCGAATGGTTGCAAGAGTTCGTAGCTCGCTAGAAAATCAAGAGAAAGTTCCCCAAGCTCAACTTCGGCATCAACATGAACCTTAGGTTCAAGGTCCTTCTCGCCGCAAGTTTCATTCACAAACTTCACGAAGTCCTCGCGAAAAACATCTATTGATTCCTCATGGATACTCAAACCAGCTGCCATATGGTGCCCACCCCCTGCGATCAGATGGTCTCGACACGATCCGATTGCCTCAACCAATGAAATCCCAGTAATACTCCGGCCGCTTCCTTTCCCAATACCATTTTTATCGATCGAAATTACGAAGGCTGGCTTATGATAAAGCCGCATCAGACGGGAGGCAACGATCCCTACTACTCCAGCGTGCCACGACCGCGAACCAACAACGATAACCGGTTCATTAAAACTATCTTTTAACATCGCCATCGCTTCTGCAAAAATTGCCTGCTCCAACTGTTGACGGTTCCGGTTAAAATTCTCCAATTCGTCGGCCAAATCGAGAGCTTTGTTTGAGCATTCGGTCATCAGAATCGCGAGAGCTTTCTCCGGTTGATCCATACGTCCGGCTGCATTCAATCTAGGGCCGATCCGAAAACCAATATCAGAGCTACTTAATCTCCCTTCAGTCCCGGTGAGCTTTAAGAGGGCTCGGAGTCCTGGCCTGACCGAGTTCTCAAGTTTCCGTAACCCATGCCTTACTAAAAGCCGATTTTCATCCACCAAGGGAACAATATCTGAAATCGTTGCAACGGCCACTAGATCAAGCACCGATTTAAGATCAAAGGTCTCAAGCGGCCTCCGCTTAAGTAATGCATGTGCCAGCTTAAAAACAACTCCGGCCGCGCAGAGATAATTGTGAGTATGACCCGAGGCTTTCGGGTTGACCAAGGCAACGCAATCAGGTCGCCCATCGGGACCAATCTCATGATGATCAACGACTACGGTATCAATCCCCTTACTCTTAAGCATCGCGATCGCCTCGTTCGAAACCGTTCCACAATCGACTGAAATCATGAGATCAGGCTTGCCGCATTCATTCAGGCAGCGCTCTAGTCCCCCATCACTCAAACCATACCCCTCGCTACTTCGGCGAGGGATAAATGAGTCTGGTTTCAAACCATATGCCTCGAGGGTCTTGCATAGCACTGCAATCGAACTGACCCCATCAACATCGTAATCACCGTATACGCAAACGTGTTCCTTTTTGTCGATCGCATGTAAAATACGCCCAACAGCGAGTTCAATCTCCGGAATCTCGAAAGGATCAGTCAACTCAGCAAGACGTGGTCGTAGAAATCGTTCGACCTCATCGCAATGAATTCCTCTTTGCGCAAGCAACCGACCAAGGATACCCGGCATCCCCTCTGGAACCAGATCTATCCAACCCTCGGGTGCCTCGCGGATGACCCACTGCACCTGTTTCTCTTCCTGGCTCAAGATTCGCTAGGATTTTCCTTTAGAGATGAAAAGGCCCCTCTCTTTTTTGGCTGTGAGAAGGCTCCCATCTTTAATCACGCCCTGATGGACACCTAAAAAGATAAGGGCCTCAGTCATCTTAACCTCATATTCTCCATCTCGAACTTTATAAGGGTAACAAAGCGGTGGGTCATCAGCTCCAGAACCCAATGACCCTAAGACGGCCATCAGAATCCAAAACCGGATCAGGTGAAAAATCGATCTCATGTTGTAATACTGGCAGCCGATTCGCCCGCCCGCAAGCGAAAGACTTCAGACACTCTATTTGACTTTAAAAAATACCCTCCTCCGACTTCATTCACCTCAAAATTTGGAACTATGATAGCCCGAATTTAAGGCCGTTTGCTTATCATTCCCCTAATCAAATTTCTCGCTCTCACAATTTACTCTTGAACAGATTTACGCTTTTTACTCAAGAGCCTTTATTTCCCAACTTCACGAAAGTAATCTGATAGATCGACGAATTAACGATATTACACTAAACACATATTCTATGGTTTTAAGATGCTCTCACACGATTGCCTTCGCCAGCTTCCTTCTCACCAACGCTCTCCTCAGTGCGGAGAAGGTTGATTTCGCCCGCGAAGTTCTACCGATCCTCTCGGATAAATGCTTTACTTGCCACGGACCAGATACCAAGAAAGCAAAAGATCTTAGGCTGGACAGCTACGAAGCAGCGACAAAAGATCGAAAAGGAATCCGTTCTATTGATCCGGATGACCTCGAAAACAGCGAACTGATTTTTCGAATCCACGATGAAGATGACCCCATGCCGCCTGAGGACGATGGCAAGCCTTTGACAGCAGACGAAAAAGCAATTCTCACCCTCTGGGTCAAGCAAGGCGGGAAATACGCCTCTCACTGGGCCTTTGTTGCTCCGACTAAGAGCAAGGATGCGCCCAAAGAAAAAGTTATCGATTTCTTTATCGGGAGAAAGTTAGCAGCCAAAAAACCATCTATCTCGTTGGCCAAAGAGGCTTCACAAGAAATCCTTGCTCGTCGTGCCGCCCTAGTCGTAACGGGACTTCCTCCAGAACCTACCCTACTCGAAAATTTTCTCGCCGATAAATCATCCGATTCCTACGACAAATTCGTCGACAAGCTCCTCGCTTCTCCAAGATACGGGGAACATCAAGCCCGCTACTGGCTAGATGCCATTCGCTACGGTGACACCCATGGCCTTCATCTAGACAACAAACGAGGTATTTTCCCTTATAGGGATTGGGTCGTGCGAGCCTTCAATACAAACCTTCCGATCAACGACTTCATCACATGGCAAATCGCCGGCGATCTTTTGCCAAATCCTACGATCACCCAGAAAATCGCAACTGGATACGTCCGGATGAATCCAACAACCTCAGAAGGGGGCGCGATTCCCGATGAGTTTCAAGCAAAGAACAACTTTGATCGAACCGAAACACTTGGGACAGTGATGCTGGGCATGACGATGTCATGCGCACGATGCCATACCCACAAATACGATCCGATCACTCATAAGGAATATTTCAGCCTCTTAGCATTCTTTAATAGCACTGCAGAAAACCCACTTGACGGCAATAAATATGATCATGGCCCCGCAATGAAAGCCCCTGCCAATCCAAAAGAGTGGGAAGCCTTAACCTCGTCCAACGGCAGAAATCAAGATACGATTAAATCATTTTCGACCACCACTTTGATCGCTCAAGAATTACCAGAACCAAGAGTCACCAAAATTCTAGAACGGGGCGAATACCATAGCCCGATTGGCGAAGCCCTTACGCCGGACGTCCCAGCGGCCATGGGAAGTTTCCCAAAAGACGCTCCACGCAATCGCCTGGGTCTCGCACAATGGCTCACGGCAGATACCCAGCCGCTTGTGACAAGAGTTCTTATAAACCGAATATGGCAAAGAGTGTTTGGATATGGCTTGGTTCGGACTCCAGAAGATTTTGGACTTCAAGGAGAGCAAGCAACCCACCCTGAATTACTCGACTGGCTGGCTGTGGAGTTTCGTGAAAAGGGTTGGAACCAGAAGCACATTCTTCGGCTTCTGGTAACGAGCCAGGCCTTTAAACAAAGCTCCCAATTTCGCACGGATCTCGATGACCCCAAGAACCGTCTCCTTGCGCGTGGTCCAGCTTTCAGGCTCGATGCTGAAGTCATCCGCGACATCGGCCTTTGGTCTAGCGGACTTCTTGATCCGACCATGGGCGGAGAAGGTGTAAAACCATATCAACCAGAAGGACTTTGGAAGGCTCTCATGCATCCTGCTAGCAACACTAAGAACTATGTCCAAGATAAAGGTGAAAAACTCTATCGGCGTAGCCTATACGTCTATTGGAAACGCACGAGTCCGCATCCCATGATGACTCTCTTCGATGCTCCTAACCGTGAATCTAGCTGTGTGAAGCGCTCTCGTAGCAGCACTGCACTACAATCTCTTGCTCTTCTCAATGAGACCCAACGGGTAGAAATGGCCCGCAAACTTGCTGAGCGACTGATTAAGTCCTCTCCGAATGATAAAATCCGACTTAATCGTCTCTATCAATTACTCGCCTGCCGCCACTCCCTGCCCCGGGAAAGCAAAGCCTGCCTCGATCTTCTTACCACCATGAAAAAACGTTATACTTCATCTCCAGAGCAAGCTAAGGCCCTCCTTTCAACCGGAGAATCTCCTGTTAACTCGGAGCTAAATCCTGCCGAGCTTGCAGCTTGGACCCAAGTTGTGACGACGGTCCTCGCGACCGACGTAGCTCTCTCCCTCTTTTAATTACTACATCCTTAATCTCATGAACTCCGCTCGCGAATTTGATCTTAACATGACCCGTCGGCAGCTCTTCGGGCGAAGTGCGCTCGGCTTGGGAACCGCCACTATGGCGCAATTACTAGGTGCTGACCTTCTAGCTAAAACCCCCGAGAGCGCGAATGGTTTACACCATCCCGCTAAGGCAAAGCGCGTCATTTACCTCTTTATGAGTGGAGGCCCGAGCCAGCACGACATGTGGGATTACAAGCCAAAGATGAAGGAAATGTTTGGCAAAAACCTACCGGAGCACATTCGAGATGGTCAGCGTATCACAGGAATGACCGCGCGACAAAAAAGCCTTCCAGTCTGCCCTTCGAAGTATCAGTTCAAAAAACACGACAACAACGATCAGGGAGTCTGGGTAAGTGAGCTCCTTCCACACACCGCTAAGGTAGCAAAGGAGCTCTGCGTTATAAATAGCACCTTCACCGAGGCCATCAATCATGATCCCGCGGTCACTTATATTCAAACTGGCAGCCAAATCCCCGGGCGCCCCAGCCTTGGATCTTGGCTAAGTTATGGACTCGGGCGCCTCAACGATGACCTTCCCGGTTACGTGGTGATGCACGCCAAGACCAACTTTGGCGAGCAAAGCCTCTTTAACCGTCTCTGGGGTCCAGGCTTCCTACCATCAGAACACCAGGGTGTCCTACTTCGAAGCCAGGGGGATCCCGTTCTTTATCTCAACAATCCCAAAGGTGTTTCTCGAAGTGATCGCCGAGCTCAGCTAAACGCCCTAGCCGCTCTCAATGAATCTCAGCACGATCGCTTTGGAGACCCTGAAGTTCTGGCCCGCATTAAGCAACATGAGATGGCCTATCGCATGCAGACTTCAGTCCCAGAGTTGATGGACCTTTCCAGCGAAAAAGAATCAACTTTCAAGCTCTATGGAGAAGAAGCACGTCAAGCGGGAAGCTTTGCTGCATGCTGTCTCAATGCAAGGCGACTCGCCGAGCGTGGCGTAAGAAATATCCAGATCTTTCATCGTGGTTGGGATGCTCATGGCAATCTCCCTAAAGAGCACGAATCACAATGCAAAGACATTGACCAAGCCTGCGCCGCATTGATCACTGACCTCAAGGAGCGTGGCATGCTCGAAGACACCCTCGTAGTTTGGGGAGGAGAATTTGGACGAACTGCTTACTGCCAAGGATCACTTAGCGAGAAAAATTATGGCAGGGATCACCACCCGCGATGCTTTACCACCTGGATGGCTGGAGGCGGAGTGAAACCGGGCATCACTTACGGACGGAGTGATGACTATGGTTACAACATTGCAGATGCTGATGGAAATCCGATCTTTCCACAACCCACTAAAGACCATTGGACTCCTGGCAGCGTGCATATTCATGATCTCAACGCTACGATACTGCACTTACTTGGAATCGATCACCGTAAACTAACTTATCGTTACCAAGGCCGGGACTTCCGTCTCACCGACATTCATGGCCATGTCATCAAGGATCTCCTCGCTTAGGGGGAGTATACTTTACCTCCCAACCGTCAATTAAGAAACGATCTTCAAAGAATTACTCAACCTCCATCTCAGCAAGTCGATTAATAGCCCATTCATAGCCTTCTTTAATCTCCGGCTGATCACCATCGTCACGCTTCAATTCTTGCCACAATCGCTTACACTCTTGGAGGAGAGTAATAGCCTGGGCTCTATTACCTTCAAGTTTAGAATTATGCCCCAAATCACCACAAAGATAGGCCAGAGATTTCCGCACTTCGGCAGGACTTGGTCGTTTCATTGTAGGAACATTCAGGAGCGCTTTCAAATCACCATAAGCCTCCATACCAAGCCGTGCTCCTTCATCACCATCCCCTTGCTGTCCTAGGACTCCCGAGAGCTGCCATTTTAACGACGCCAGCAAGTAGTGGGCACTCCAGTTCTCAGGATATTGCGCCACCCCCTTTTCAAGTGCCGTAATTCCCTCCATCAAAAGTCTACGGGCTTCGATTGATTTCCCTTCATCTCTGAGAGTAGTTGCAATAATTGCCTGTTGCGCCGCAAGATCAATCGTGATTCTCGCATCATCGGGCATTTTTCTTTGCAATGCTATTAAACGGGTCACTCCCTCCCTTGCCAAATTTTCGGCGCCAAACGAATCTCCCTGCTGCCACAAAGAAAGCGCCTGAGACGCTACCGCCGAAGCAATTTGATATTGAGTCTCCGCAGTAGAATTTACCTGCTTTTCAGCTAACGAAGCAAAGGCCGCAGCAGCTTCCCCTCGAAGTTTAGCGGCATTTTCATAAGCTTTTTCTCCTTCGGCAATACCAGCAGCAGAGAGGTAGCTCCGACCTATCATAAAACCAATATTAGCCCTGGCTGGATAGAGTTTTTCGAGAGCTTGAAAACCCTTCAAACTCTCGAGATAGCTTGCCAACGCCTCACTATTGTTGCCATTTGATTCAGCAACACGAGCCTTCACAAGAGCCAAAGCCGCCTTTACTCGAGTCTCGGCAGCATCCCCTCCTCCGTAACCCTCCACGATATCAACTTCAATTTCAG
>MDTB01084157.1_pt1 | contig 21747 bp, 20 predicted proteins | sample 811161 | NCBI WGS metagenome assembly MDTB01 (sample SAMN05326650, study PRJNA326480) | marine metagenome | isolation source: seawater | place: Mediterranean Sea | collected 2009 | reverse complement strand
TACGACACCAACACGTGGGCCAGCGAAATCCAGGCCGGCACTTTTCTCCTCGGCGACTCGCAGTATCAGCTCCTCGATCTGCCCTTCCGGCAGGCGATCTTTCTCGAGTGCTCGATCCTGTCGAAGGGCGATGGCTACGTCGTCGCGAATGCGGGGCTCAAAGCGCTCGGTATGGACCACGGCGATCCGCTCTGGCCGGAGGGGCAGGTCCTGTTCTGCAGCGACGAACACATCACCCTCGTGCCCGACCCCGAGCAGCCCGTCGAGCTCGATCAGCGAATCCGCCTTGTGCCCGCCCACCTCGACCCGACAGTAGCTCGGCATGAGACGATGTGGCTCGTCGATGGCACCGAGGTTGTCGACGAGTTCCCGGTCGACCTGAGGCACTGGTGATGGCACGGCGAGAAGTCACGAATTGGTCGAAGCTTCAGCGCTTCCAGCCACGCGAGACCTTCGCTCCGCGCAGCGAGGACGAACTCGCAGCGATCGTCGCACGAGCCGATGCCGAAGGGCGTCGGATCAAGGTCATGGGGGCCGGACACTCGTTCACGGCCATCGCCGTCACGCCCGATTTTCACGTCACGATTCATGCCCTCGACGAACTGCATCACGTCGACCACTCGACCGGCCTCGTCACGGTCGGTGCCGGCATCACCTTGAAGAAACTCAACCAGGCGCTCGACCGGCTCGGGCTGGCGTTGACCAACATGGGCGACATCGACAAACAGTCGATCGCCGGTGCGGTGAGCACTGGCACGCATGGCACAGGGCTCGCCTACGGCGGTATTGCAACGCAGGTTCGAGGTTTTCGAATGCTCACGGCCAACGGCGACGTGGTCGACATCGACGACACCCACGAGCCGGAACTGTTTCGGTGCGCCCGCGTCGGACTTGGGGCACTCGGCGTTATCACTCGTGTTACCCTGCAGGCTGTTCCCTCCTTCCGTATTCACGCGGTCGAGTCCAGCCACGCACTCGACGAGGTGCTGGAAGCCTGGCCTGACACCATTCGGGCTAACGACCACGCCGAGTTCTTCTTCATGCCAGGCGGGCGGAACGCTAGTCGCAAGATCAACAATCGGACCGACGAGTCGGCCGCGCCACTCACACGGCGCCGATACGTGGCCGACAAACTCGTCGCGGAAAACATCGGCTTTGGCGCAATCAATCGCATTGCTCGACGCCTTCCCCGAGCGGCTCCGACGTTCGCCAAGGTGCTCAACGGCAGCGAGATGAACCGCGACTACGTCGACGTATCCCACAAGGTCTTCACCACCCCGCGGTGGGTGCACTTCTACGAAACTGAATGGTCGGTGCCGCTCGACTCACTCGTGCCGGCGGTCTGGGAGATCAACGCCTTCGCCCGAAGGCTGGGCAAGCCTGTGACCTTCCCGATCGAAGTTCGTTGCGCGGCCGCTGACGACATTCCCTTGTCAACCGCCAACGGAACCGACCGCGGCTACATCGCCGCCCATGTTTTCTGGGGAACCCCCTACGACGAGTACTTCAGTGGGCTCTGGTCAATCGTGCGGGAATTTGACGGCCGACCGCACTGGGGAAAGATGCACGCGGAGACGGCGGAGACGCTCGCCCCGCTCTATCCCGAATGGACTCGCTTCCAGTCCGCGCGCCGCCTCGCCGACCCTGAAGGCTGCTTCACCAACAGCTACCTCGACCGGGTGCTCGGTCCAGCGGGCTGAGTTGCATCATCGCCAGTCGGGGGAATGGCCCGAGCGCGAAGGCGTTGGTGCTTACTCGGTGATGCCGAAGCGCTGAAGGCCGTAGGCCTCGATGGCGTTGCCGCGGAGCACCTTGTAGCACTCATCTGCGTTCATCCCGACCGCAGCGAACATCGAGTGTGCCACCTTGCGGCTGTGGGGGAACGTTCCGTCGGAGTGCGGATAGTCGGTCTCGAAGAGGATCTGGTCGACGCCGACATCTTCACGCTGCTTGAGGCCGACGAGGTCATCAAAAATACAGCCGAAGATGCGGCCCTTTGCGATCTCACTCGGAAGCGGGCCCGCACCTCCGACGCCCCCACGGCCTTCCTTGAAAACGGAATCCATGCGTTCGAGTTGGAACGGCATCCAGCCGACCTGACTCTCGGCATACGCGATCTTGATGGAGGGGAATCGCTGGAGCGTCCCCGAAAACACCCAGTCGACGAACGAGCCTTCGGCGTTTTGGGCGTACAGCGACATCGAGGTCGCCAACGGCGCATCGGGTGAGGTGGTGGGCATGGAAGATGACGAGCCGATGTGCATCGACACCGTGACATCAGCCTCCTGGCACGCGTCCCAGAGGACATCCCAGTCGCCGGAATACATCGTGGCGCAGCCGAGTTTTGACGGATTCTCGGAGAAGGCGATGGCGTAGCTGCCCTTCGACGCACAGCGACGGACTTCTTCGGCGGCGAGTACGGGATCCCAGAGAGGGACGAGCGTGAGGGGGATGAGCTTTCCTCTGCCGGCACCACCGCCCCAGTCGTCGATGATCCAGTCGTTGTAGATCTTCAGGCACTCGAGCGCGAACTCCTTATCCTCACGCTCGAGGAACCCCTGCCCGCAGAAGCGGGGAAAGATATTGGGGTAGTTGATCGCAGCGGACACATGGTTGAGCTCCATGTCCTCCAAGCGCTCACGCTGACTGAACGTGCCCGGTCGCAGGTCCTCGTAGACAGCGGCAACATTGCGCTGCTCTTCGCGAGGTACGCCGGCGGGACCGTGCAGGAAGCCGGTGGGCGTCACGAGGTCGTCGTAGAGCCACACGTCGCACAGATGGCCATCAGGATCGTTGCGTTCGAAGCCGTAATGACCGCCCTCGAACTTCAGACGGACCTTCTCCTGGACGGTGCGCGGACCACGATCGCGCTTGCTCGGCGGAAGCTGCTGTTGCCACAGGTCGCGGGGCTCCATGACATGATCGTCGACGGAGATGATGAGAGGAAGGTCTTCCTCGGCAGGGGTGACACTGGTCGAAGGATCCGTGCGCATACGAGCAGCGTACTTCCTGACGCATCGTCAGGCCGAACGCGGCGAGGCACAATGGCCCGATGACTTCGCCACTCGTCTACGTCGCCGGCCCACTCTTCGACGAAGGGGAGCGGTGGTGGATCGAAACAATCGACGCGCGGATCGTCGCGCACGGGCTCGCGACCTTTCTTCCGCACCGCGACAACCCGGACAAAACGCCCGACAACACGCTCGAGATCTTCCGGAACGACCGCGACGCGATCGACCGCTGCAATCTCGTTGTCGCCAATCTCAACGGCATCACCACGGATGACGGCACCGCATGGGAGATCGGCTACGCCATCGGGATTGGCCGACCTGTGATCGGACTCTTCACGGACTGGCGGCGCCGCTTCGCCGATGAAGTGGTCAACTTGATGATCGAGCACTCCGTCGAGCGGATCGTCCGCTCCCTTGAGGAGCTGGACGACGTACTCCGGTCCCGCTTCGACAACTAAGCGGCGCCTGCGTTCAGGCTGCTGCTCGGGTCCTGCGAAGGATCGGGTCGGCAGCCGCCAGGGTGCGGTCGGCCAACCGCATGACGCGGCCGGCGGCTCCGGGGGTCTGGCCGTCGACCAGGTTGCCCATGACCTGCAGCGTGATGTCTGCGATGTACTGCGTGCCGACCGCGAGGCGGAGTCCACTCCGGAGGATCCAGGGGTGGCCGATCAGGAAGCTGAAGCGCCGACCAGTGCGAAGAAACGCGTCAAAACGCTCACCGACCGCAATGTCGTACATCATCGGTGCCGTGGACGGGTCGGCGACGAAGAGGTCGGCGGCGAGCATGCCCGACTCAAGGCCGTAGTCGATCCCCTCACCGTTCATCGGGTTGACGAGGCCGGCGGCATCGCCGATCGCAACCCAGCCGTCGCCATGGCGCTTCAGCGCGCTCATCGGCAGGCGCCACGCTCGCGGCCTTTCGAGATCAGGACCGAGCTCCCACTCGGGCGTGACAAGTTGCCGGTAACTCTCCTGGAGTTTGTTGAGATTGAGCTTCTTGAAACCCTTCATCGTGGAGAGCGCTCCGACACCTATGTTCACGGTGCCGTCGCCGGCAGGGAACATCCAGCCGTAACCGGGTACCGCCGTGCCGTGCTCGTCTTTGAGGGTGAGGCACGCTTCGAGATGGCGGTCGGCGTGGCGCGATGATTCGGCATAGGTGCGCATCGCAAGGCCGAAGGGCTCGTTGGGATCGCGCTCAGCCCCGAGCATTCGAGCGACTGCACCCGGAGCACCGGCGGCGACCACTGTCATCGGCGCCTCGAACTTCGCGCCGCCTGCCTCGACGCCCACGACACGTTCGCCGTCAAGAAGGGGGAGTGCTTCGGTTTCGAATCGGATTTCGGCACCAGCTTCTTCCGCAACCCTGATCAGCGTCTCGTCGAGGCGTCGTCGCGGCCAAACCGCCCCGTGCGGAGCGAATCGACCGTTGTCGGGCCAGGGAAGCTCACGCCGAGTTGTTCCGGCGATCATCCGCAACCCATCGATGCGGTGCGCATCGTCCATGTCGATCTCAAGTTCGTGGAGGGCAGCGACCGCCCGGGGTGTCAACCCGTCGCCGCAGACCTTGTCCCGGCCACGAGTGGCCTTCTCGAACACAGTGACGTTGACGCCGGCCCGCGCCGCCCGGATGGCGGTGGCGGCGCCGGCGGGACCGCCTCCAATCACGACCAGATCACGCTTCTCCATGCCCTAAGCCTGCCGGACTGCAACGACCAAACCGCAGTCGGGCGCCAGGGGTCACACCACCGTGAGTCGCCAGATCAGGGGAGCTGCCCGGTGTGACCCAGGGCAAGCCGCAAGAGCCGATCGTGACCCCCGGTCATCTCGGCGATGACCGGGGGGCTCATCGCCTCCTCTGGTGTGACCCACGCGAGGTCGAGCGCATCGGCGGCAGGAGAGGCCTCGCCGTCGATCGGGACGATGTAGGCCAGGCTGACGGCGTGCTGGCGAGGGTCGTGGTAGCCGGAGACTGTCGGATCCGGGAAGTACTCGGCAACGGTGAACGGCGTCGGGTTCGCCGGGAGGCGGGGGAGTGCCATCGGCCCAAGGTCCTTCTCGAGATGACGGAGCAGAGCGTGGCGGATGCGCTCGCCGAAGACCACTCGACCAGTGACGAGAGCTCGGCTGATCGTGCCATCGGCCATGGCGCGCAGGAGCAGCCCGATGTGGGTCACCTCGCCGATACTGTCAACCCGAACGGGTACGGCATCGACGTACACCATCGGGACGCGCCCTCGCACGGTGGCGAGATCATCGTCGCTGAGCCAGGTCTCTTCCGTGTCCACCTCAATGAAATCACTCACGTGGTGATTCTCGCGCCGCAACGGACGGTGGCGGCGGATCGAGTTGAGCTCGGCTCACCTCGCAAAGAGGCATGGGCCGAACCGGAGATCTGCGTAGGTCCCTATACGGCGTATAGTTATCGACGTGCCAGCGCTTGACCTCACGCCCGAACACATCGTCATGGTCGCTCGCAGCCTGATCGGCGAACACGGTCTCTCGGGTTTCAGCATGCGAAAGCTCGCCGCAGCACTCGACGTCAACCCGATGACGATCTACCTGCGCTTCGAGAACAAAGACGCACTCCTCGATGCGATCGCACGCGCGAGTCTGGCGGAGTTCGAGGCGCCATCGGCAAACGGGACGTGGAGCGACCAGGTGCGGGCTCTCGCCATAGGGCTGCGCAACCATCTGATTCACGACCGCGAGACGCTGCGCCTTCTCAGCGATGCCGACCGACTCAGCGGAGGACTCCTCGGCACGCTCGACCGAGGCCTCGAGCTTATGGGTGCCGTCTCGTCGACGCCCGAGGACACCGTAGCGGCGTTCCGGGTCCTGTTCTGGCACGTTGTCGGCTCCGCCCTTGTTTCGGGGGCGTTCGACAACTTCCCCGGTAGCCGCACCGATCTTTCCGCTGTCCTTGCCCAGTCCGGCACGACCCACACGCGTCTTGTCGCCCATGCTGCGCATTTCGGACGCGTCGACGGTGACGAGCTGTTCATCCAATCCATCAACCTGTTGATCGACGGCCTCCTGGTCGCCGCTCCGAAGGACAACCCATGACCGTCGCTGATCCCAAGACCAAAGACCCCATCGCTCGCATTGCGCCTCGCCGTGTACACATCGAACGGTTCGGGGTTGAGCTCGGACCGGTTATTCACGTTGCCGACGAGCGAGCTCGTCTTTCTTCACCGCAGTACCAACACATCACCGTCACGCCCAAAGGCGTCACGTTGGGCGCCGAGATCAGCGGTGTACGGCTCAGTGGCGATCTACCCGACGAGGTGATCGCCGAGATCCGGCGGGCCTGGCTCGAGTACAAGGTCGTGTTTGTCCGTGATCAGGACATCTCCAGCACCGAACATGTTAAGTTCGCTCGACGGTTCGGCGAACTCGAGGTGCATCCTTTCCTCCTCGGAAGCGAGGAGCACCCGGAGCTGGTTCGCTTCGAAAAAGGCGTGGAAGCGAGCGGCTTCGAAAATGGTTGGCATCACGATGTCACCTGGCGCGAGACACCGTCGATGGGCGCGATCCTTCGGTCGGTCCAGGTACCTGCGACCGGCGGCGATACCGCCTTCTCCGACATGGCCGCCGCATACGACGGGCTCGACAACGAGATGAAGGAGCGCCTAGACGGCCTACAGGCGGCCCACGACTACACGTTGGCGTTCGGCAGCTTTGTCGACGACAGCAAGAAGGCGGCGATGCGCGAGCAGTACCCGGTGGTGCACCACCCGATCGTGCGTACCCACCCAGAAACCGGTCGAAAGCTCCTCTTCGTAAACGCCTACTTCACCTCTCATGTCGTCGATATGGACGATCATGAGAGCAACCAACTGCTCCGCTACCTGATTTCTCGGGCATCGGTCATGGAATACCAGTACCGGGTCTCGTGGGAGCCAAACCAGGTGACCCTCTGGGACAACCGGATCGTGCAGCACTACGCACTGAGCGACTACTACCCCGATGTGCGCATCATGGAGCGCGCCAGCATCGTCGGCGACCGCCCGGTGTGAACATCCGGGAAACCCGAATCACGATTCGATCAAAACCTGCTGATCCAGGGGCCGAACGGTTACGTTGAGCTGATCGAGGATCGCAAAGGCTGCATCGTCGCCGTTGTTGTCGGTCGTGAGCAGACGATCACCGAGGAAAATGCCCGATGCGGCGGCGTGGAGACACAAGGCATGGGTTCCCCACCGACACCGACGAACGACTGGCCAACAAGCGGAACGTCGACTTGGGCATCACGATCCGTGCCGCCGCGAACGCGTGCACCAACTTAAGCCGTTCGAACTCGGGCAGCCCGTAGAGCGGTGTTCCCAGCACCGGGATCAGGAGGTTGATCGGAACAACCTTGGGATGCGGGCTCAAGATCGCCAGTTGCTGCGGCAACTCGGCTCGCCGACGCAGCGTCTCGCCCATACCCCCGATGCCGTCCGCTACGGTCACCCTGCATGTCGCCGAGGACCGACTGGAACCCCGTGCTGCGCGCCGAGTTTGAACAGCCGTACTGGAAGGACCTCATGGCCTTCGTCGCGGCAGAGCGAACAGCAAACGAGGTGTACCCACCTCAGGAAGAAGTTTTCGCAGCCCTGCATCTCACGCCGTTTGCTGACGTGAAGGTCGTGCTTCTCGGGCAGGATCCATACCACGGTCCCGGGCAGGCCCACGGTCTCTGCTTCAGCGTGAACGACAATGTGCGGCTTCCGCCTTCACTCGTCCACATCTTCAAGGAACTCGAGACTGACCTCGGGATCCCGCCCTCAGCCTGCGGAGACCTCCGTCCGTGGGCGCGTCAGGGTGTTCTCCTGCTCAACACCACCCTCACCGTTCGGGCTCACCAGGCCAATAGCCACCAGGGGCGCGGCTGGGAAACCTTCACAGATCGAGTCATTGGCGAAGTAGGGGGCAAGGAGGAGCACGTCGTCTTTGTCCTCTGGGGTTCGCATGCGCGCGAGAAAAAGGCACTTGTCGACCAGAACCGGCACACGATCCTCGAGGCGCCCCACCCGTCGCCGTTGTCGGCACACCGCGGCTTCTTCGGCAGTCGCCCCTTCAGCGCCGTGAACGCCGCCCTGGAGGCCGCCGGCCAGCCCCCGATCGATTGGCGGCTCGACGCAAGCCGTTGAGGCCGTCCCGGAGTTCACGCTTCTCGTCTGTAGTGATGGCGTCCCATTGCCCGGGCTCGAGACCCTCGAGGGTGATCGGCCCGATCGCGATGCGGACGAGACGCAAGGTCGGGTGCCCAACTGCTGCGGACATTCGGCGCACCTGGCGGTTCCTTCCTTCGGTCAGCGTGAGCCGAATCCAGGAATCAGGAACCGACTTGCGAACACGAATCGGCACTGGTCGAGGCGGGAGCACGGGTTCGGTGGTGAGGAACTCCGCCGTGGCCGGGCGCGTGCGGCCGTCCTTGAGATCGACTCCAGTGGCGAGATGGTGAAGCGCATCATCGGACGGGATCCCCTCCACATGAACGAGATAGGTGCGAGGATGTCCGATCGTCGCATCGGTGAGGTCGCCACGGAGGGCCTTGTTGCGTGGGAGCAGCAGGAGGCCTTCGCTGTCTCGGTCAAGTCGGCCCGCCGGATACACGTTGGGGACGTCAATGTGGTCGGCGAGCGTTTGGCGTCCGTCGCGGTCAGTGAACGCCGTCAGACAGTCGTAGGGCTTCCAGAACCGCAGGACCAGGTCGGGGTCGTCAAGCCCTGTCATCCCCGCTGCGCCTCCTATCTCCCTAGAAGTACCAGGGGAAGGCCGACCAATCAGGTTCCCGCTTCTCCAGGAACGCATCGCGGCCCTCGATCGCCTCATCGGTCATGTAGGCGAGGCGGGTGGCCTCGCCGGCGAACACCTGCTGACCCATCAAGCCGTCGTCGACAAGGTTCATGGCGAACTTCGCCATCCGCTGCCCGGTCGGACTCTTCTTGTTGATCTCAGCGCCCCAACGGAGCGCAAGGGTCTCCAGTTCGGCGTGGGGCACGACCTTGTTGACCATGCCCATGTCGAACGCCTCTTGTGCGGAGTAGTCCATGCCGAGGAAGAAGATCTCTCTCGCTCGCTTCTGGCCAATTTGGCGAGCGAGGTATGCCGACCCGTAGCCGCCGTCGAAACTCGCCACGTCGGTGTCAGTTTGCTTGAAGATGGCATGCTCAGCACTCGCGATCGTGAGATCGGCGGTGACATGCAGGCTGTGTCCACCTCCGACGGCCCAACCGGGCACGACCGCAATGACCACCTTCGGCATTGTTCGGATCAGGCGCTGAACCTCGAGGATGTGAAGCCGGCCGGCCCGGCCCTGCTCGACCGTTTCGGCGGTCTCGCCCTCGGCGTACTGATAGCCGCTCTTGCCGCGGATGCGCTGGTCGCCGCCAGAACAGAACGCCCACCCACCGTCCCTTGGCGACGGACCGTTGCCTGTGATCAACACACAGCCGACGTCGGGTGACATCCGGGCATGATCGAGGCAACGGTAGAGCTCGTCGACCGTGCCGGGCCGGAACGCGTTGCGCACCTCGGGTCGGTCAAACGCGACGCGAACGGTTCCCTGGTCCACCGCTCGGTGGTACGTGACGTCAGTGAGTTCGCCGAGGTCGTCGATCGGCGACCATCGGGCAGGGTCGAACAGCGGGGAGATCGTCTCGTCGGCCATGCGGGCGAGGCTAGACCGGGGAAGGGGACATGCGGGCGTCTGGCTGCAGGGGAACTCGCTGCAGACGAGCATCGAAGCGCTCGAACCAGCTGTCCATCAGGACAACACCGCGTTCATCGCCGAACTCCAACTGATCGAGACCTGACATTCGGTGGAGCAACAGCAGCAGGCTTTCCTCGTAATCGGCCACGAGGCGTTCAAAGGAATAGTCGCCGACGCCCGATGCGACGAGGACCTCGTGATATCCCCGGAGGAGATCGTCGATGGACGACTCGGGTGTTTCCGGGGGCAACGAGCCTGCGATGAAATACGCAACGTCGAGTGCGCCCGGACCGCGATTGACCGTCTGCCAGTCAATAACCGCCGCAAGTGACCCATCAGCGGCGAAAAACAGATTGTCGAGCCGGAAATCCCCGTGGAGGATGGTGCGGGGAGCCGCCTCGTGCAGACGGGTGATGCGCTCCAGGCCCGTCTTCCGGATGGCCCTGACGTGCGCCATGGCATGGTCGCTCAAGCGCTCTGCCGCAAAGGCTTCGAACGAGCGGCGATTCGTCTTGTATTGGGCGTGGAAGAGCCGGGGCACGATGTCACCGTTGCTAAACCAGTGCCGGAGCGGTGGGCAGGCGTCCCCCCAAGCGATCGCATGGAGCCGTGCGAGCACGCCGAGCGCAATCGCCGCTCGGGTGGGATCGCAGCCGGCGACCTGGTCGCCCATCTCGGCGGCGGCAAGATCCTCGAGGAGGAGGATGCAGGGTGGTACGTCGGAATCCGTTTGCACCCTCCGAAGTAGCAAACGCAGCAGAAACAGGGGAAGCCGCTCCGCCCTGATCAGCTTCTCAAGGAAGGCTTCCTCGTCTCCGGTCGCGTCGTAAATCGCTGCGTGAACCACGGGTCGCGGGACGTGGATGTCGACGAGAAGCGTGTCGTAGGCGCGAACCTCTCGCTCGTAAACGCCAAGAGACTTGCCGGTAGCCCGGTTGAGCTCGACTGCGGTCGGCACTTTCGCAATGACCGTCGCGGGCCCGGACCCGGTCGTGTAGCTGAGCCGAAGCCGGGCGATGTCGCCGACGAAGCCCTCCCCATCACCAAGATCGGTGCGCTCGAATCCATTGATCCGGGAATCCGGGCTGAGCGCGCCTCCCTCGCGGAGCACATCGGTCAGCCAATCCGACGTGATGTCATCGAGCCGCCTCGGTGTCGCGGTAGCCATCGGCCGACGGTAGCGCCCAAGGCGAGTGCGGGGCCAGAAAACTCAATCTCGGAACGCTGCCAGCACGGCGTCGCTCTCGCTGTTGAGGACGAGCACATCGGCTCCGGACGCCGTCATGAAGCGGTCGGCCGGAACGGTAGCTGAGAGGGGCTGGGCGCCGCGAAGCGTCAGGCCGAGTCGAGCCGCCCCGGCAAGCCCGAGGCCTTCATCCACTGCGATGTGCTCGCCCACGGCCTTCATCGCGCCGATCAGGGTGAAGGGGTTCCGAGTCGCGCCGAGCTCGTTCATCACGGCTGCGAGAAAGCGCTGCTGTCGCTGCACGCGACCGAGGTCGCTCGTGGGATCGGTCACGAAAGCGCCGTCGATGCTCTCGGTGTAGCGACGCGACCGAACGAAGGCGAGCGCCTCCGGTCCATTGAGTTTGGTCGGGCCAGCCATTTCGATTGCGAGTCCCGATTTCTCGTCAAACGCAGGATACGGAAAGTGAATGGTGACGCCGCCAAGGGCGTCAACGAGTCGAAGAAAGCCTGCGAGATCAACCTCAAGGTAGTGATCAATCCCAATTCCGAGCTGTGTCTGCACCGTCGTAACCAACGCCGCAGGACCTCCGAAGGCGAATGCCGCGTTGATCCGATTGGTCGTGCCCGTTGTCAGCGGCACGTAAAGGTCTCGAGGAATGGCAAGCAGCGACACGGTGTCGCCTTCGACACGCATCACGGCGATGGTGTCGGTGCGCGCCCCGCTGAACGAGCCCAGGTTCGGGAGGTTGGGATCGACACCTTCCCGGCTGTCGGTGCCGACAACGAGGTAGTTGGTGCCGGTTGGGCTGCCCTGGAGAACGCCGGACAGCTCTACGCGTTCGACGCCACGCCAAGCCGACCACGACGAGAAGCCGATGATGCCGAGGGGCAGACCGATGAGGAGCGCAAGCGCAAGCAACACCCACGGCCATCGACGGCGACGACTAGGAGCTTCGACATGAAGCCCATCGGGCGCCTCTGCGGGCTCCTGCATGGCCGGCGCCTCAACGTGAATCGATCGGGGGTCACGGGGAGGGGTGGACATCGTCGTCAGTAAAGCACGATGTCCGCGGATCGGAACGGCAGTACTTCCGGTGCCACCACCTGTGGATAACTCATGGCTAGTCTCTCACTGCGGGCTATTGAATGCGTTGTTTCACCTTGCTCTCGCTGCGATCCCGGTTCGCTCTTCCCGCCGTCATCGGTGTCGTCGTCGCTCTGGTCGTGCCGGCTTCTGCCCAAGACATCAGTGACCTCCGTCGTCAACGAGAACAGGCGCGTGCCGCTGAGCAGGAGGCGCTCGAACAGATTGATCTCCTGAGCGCCGACGATGCAATCGTCTCCAAGACGCTCGCAGAAATTCAGGGCCTGGTCGACGCCCAGATCGCACGAGTCGCCGGGGCGCAGCAGGCGCTCGCGGCCGCTGAATCCGAGGTCCTCTTCAGAGAACAACTCGCTCGCGACGCAGAGGCCGCAGTTTCCGTCATGCGAGAAGAGATTGCGATTCGCGCCGTTGACTCGTTCATCGGTACCGACATCACCATCGAACCCTGGCTCGAATCGGGCGACCCCAACCGCACAGCGATCCGGCTGGCCATGCTCGACTTCGCCGCCGGCAGCGAGCGCGATCTTCTTGACGCGCTCCGGACCGCACAGGCCGAGATGGAGGAGAATGTCCGACTCGGTGAGGCGGCCCGCGTCGAAGCGGATCGCCTTCGGGAGGAGTTCGAGGTTGCGCTTGCAGAACTCGAGGATCGTCGCGCCGTTCAGCTCGACGTGCAGGCAGAACTTCAGGTGCGGATCGACGAATGGATCGACGTCGCAAACGCGCGCGACGCAGCGAGCAACGAATTCACGTCGCTCATCCGAGAAGCCACCGCTGCCGCAACTGGACTCAACGTCGGATCACCATCGCTCGAGGGTTACGTCATGCCGACATCGGGATCGGTCGGTTCTGCCTTCGGCCCGCGTGTTCATCCGATTTTCGGCACAGTCCGCCAGCACACTGGCGTCGACATCGGCGCCGCAACTGGCAATCCGATCTGGGCGTCCAAGGACGGGCGTATCATCTTCGCCGGATGGAAGGGCGGCTACGGCAACACGGTTGTCATGGTGCACGGCGATGGATCGGTCACGACGCTCTACGCCCACATGTCGGTGATCCATGCCGCTCCGGGCGACCGCGTTGATCAGGGCGAGGTCATCGGGGAGATCGGCAGCACTGGCTTCTCGACGGGTCCCCATCTTCATTTCGAGGTGCGTGTCAACGGAGAGCCGAAGGACCCACAGGCCTTCTTGCCGTGATGCCATGCCGCGACGAATCGGGCGACCTCGGGTAGCGTCCCCGGGGCAGTCGACGAGCCGGGGATCAGATGGCGGCGAAACCGAAGCGCTTCAAGCGACGCCTGTTCGGCTATCGGCGCGCTGCTGTCCATGCACGCCTTGACGAGCTCGCAGACACCATCGAAGCGCTTGAGCGCCAGGCCGCCGCGGCCGCACCGCACCACGACGATCTGGTACTCCGCGCCACACGCTTGAGCGTGGCTGCGGTCATGGAGCAAGCCGAGGCAGATGCAGAGGAGATCCGCCAATCGGTGCGAGACGAGGCTGCGGCGATCCCCGCCGATACCGACTCCACCGATCTTGATCGCCCTTCCGGCGCCTGATTTTCTGTCTCGCCCAGTCGCGACCGCTACTGTCGCTGCGCAATGCTGCTGGCGATCGGCGACCTGCTTGAAGAGATCCTGATCCGCCTTAACTCCGCGCCCGTACGCGGGGTCGACAGCTCCGTCCGTTCGGCTCGAGTCAGAGGGGGCAGCGCAGCCAACGTGGCGGCGATCGATGCCGAGACCGGAGGAACGCCACGGCTAGTCGGCCAGGTGGGCGACGATGCGCTCGGGCACGTCCTCGTCGATGACCTCCGCTCCCGCGGCGTCGACGTCCGGGTCTCTCACCTTGGCGGCACCGGAGTCATCATCACCACGGTCGGTCAAGGGACTCGAACACGCCTCGTCGATCGAGGCGCCTCGCGAGGGCCGGCGCGTGTCGACCCCGGCACCCTCGACGGTGTCACTCAGACCTACATCGCTGCATCCGCCTTCACGGAGGATCCCTTGGCGACCGCGGTCGACCGCCTCCTCGCTGAGGTCCGCGAGCGCCGTATCCCCCTCGTGCTGGGAGGGCCGACTACCGCTGACCTCGGTCTCTTCGGAGCAGATCCCTTCCATGAACTGGTACGCACCGCACGACCCGATGCCGTGGTGCTCAATCGTCTCGAGCACCGCTCCCTAGGTTTGCATCCGCGCGAAGCGCTCGGGGGCGCTGGAGCGACCGTCATCACAGCCGGTGCGCGCCCGACCCTCGTTCTCACGCCCAAAGGCGACGCAGACTCGGTCCCCGTCCCACCGATCGACGCACTCCGTGACCGGACGGGCGCAGGAGATGCGTTTCTCGCAGGCTTTCTCTCGTCTCGCCGCACCGGCGCCGACCCCGTCTCCGCCACCCACGCAGGGCATCGCATCGCTGCCCGAGTTTTGCGCAATCTGGGTCCCACCACCAAGAGTTAAGGCATGCGTGCTGCTGTTCTCACCGCTCCGGATCGCCCTCTGGAGATCGTCGACAACCTTCAGGTCGAGTCGCCAAGACCGGGCGAGGTGCTCGTGCGGGTACTCCACAGCGGGATCTGCCATTCCGACCTGACAGTGATCGACGCAGGACATGGGTTGCCGGTCGTGCTCGGTCACGAGGCAGCAGGTGAGATCGCTGAGGTCGGCGCCGGGGTCGAACATCTTCGCGTCGGGGACAAGGTGGTTCTAGCCCCGCTCGCACCCTGCGGCGAATGTGGTGCGTGCGCTCGTCATGCGGGGACTGAGTGCGCTCAGGCCCTCGCTTTTGTTCACCACCTTCGTCCGGACGGGACCTCGCCGTTCAGCCTGGTCGGCGATCTCGTTCACCGGGGGCTTGGCGTTGGCGCCTTTGCCGAATACACCGTGGTTCCAGCGACTGGCGCGGTCAAGGTTCCCGACGACACGCCACTCGACATCGCTTGCGTGATCGGTTGCGCCGTGCAGACCGGCGTTGGCGCAGCCCTCAACACAGCGGAAGTCAGGGCCGGCTCCTCGGTCTTGGTTCTCGGGGCTGGGGGAGTGGGACAGGCTGTTGTGCAGGGGGCTCGCATCGCCGGCGCAGAGCACGTGATCGTCTCCGAGCCGGTCGAGCAACGGCGTGCTCATGCGCTCGCAATGGGCGCGACCGCAGCGGTCGATCCCACCAGCACCGACCTTCGCGAGGTCGTCATGGATCTCACGGGCGGTGCCGGCGCCGACTACGCGTTCGAGGCGGCCGGCTCAGGGCGCCTCGTGCAGACTGGGATCGAACTCACCGGGGTCGGTGGCACGGTCGTCATGGTCGGTGCCCCACCGATCGAGGACGCCGTCACCATCGACGCAGCGGTCATCTTCATGACCATGGGAAAGCGAATCCTGTCGAGCCTGCTCGGCGGCTCCTGGCCAGCGCGAGACATTCCGCGCCTCATCGGCTACTGGCGCGAAGGCCAGCTCGATCTGGGCAGCCTGGTCAGCCGCCGGCTTGATCTGACGGAGGTCAACGAGGGGATCCGTCTGCTTCGCCAGACCGACGGGGTGCGGACCGTCGTCGACGTCGCACCAGCGTCATGAGCTCCTCGACAACCTCGTGAATTGACGGAGCCGGAGCCACACCCAGCGGTTCGAGCGTGAACGAGACGGGTACACCGTCAGGCGTCGCGTCGTCGACGGAGGCTGTGAGCTGTCCGACCCCGGGTGGTTCACCGACAACCACCTCAAGCAAGCCGTCGAGGGCGTCCACGAACACGACCTCACCAACCTCATGCGCTGCGTCCGCCATCCGGAGGAGCAACTGAGCGGGATCATCGTCGGGAACCAGTTGGTCAGGTGATGTCGATCGTGCACGGGGCGCAGATGTGGTGGCGGCCACCGGCGCCGGCGCACCACGCAGTAGCGGCCACTCACCATCGCCACTGACCTTTCGCAAGAGATCGAAGGCCTGGTTGACCCGCGCAGCCTCGCCGACCGAACCGCCCGCGTCAGGATGGGTCCGCACGATCGCCTGCCGATGCGCAGCGCGGACGTCGCTCCAGTCGGGAGCGTACGAGAGTCCAAGCACTCGAAGTGCGTCGTCGACATCCACGCCCGCATCCTCGCGCCCGCCGCACCACCTGTCGTACTCGGGTCTCGTCGCTTCCATAGCGACGTCAGGTGAGGCGACTGACGGCCTTCGTTGAGGTGATCCTCTCACCATCGGTTCGTCCGCCCGGCGCAGCCCTTGAACGTCATTGGAGAACGTCTCCCGAATCGGCTCATGGTGCTTGTCGACAACGCGTCTGCTCCGTAGGCTCACTCCGTCTTCGCACACGACGCACGTGTGCCCGACGCGCATCTACAGGGGAGAAACCGTGAGCGCTGTTCCGTATCTGGCCCTGATCTCGGCCCTAGCGGGTCTGGGTCTAGCCGCCTACTACTACAAGGCCGTCGAGGCGGCGCCTGCGGGTAATGACCGCATGGTGTTCCTGATGACGGAGATCCAGAAGGGCGCCCGGGCGTTCCTGAAGCAGGAGTACACCTGGGTCGCCGCGTTCGCCGCAGCGATGCTGGTGCTCATTGCGATCGTCATTACGCCGCTCGCGTCGATCAGCTACGTCATCGGCGCCGTGCTTTCGGCCTCCGCCGGCTACGCCGGTATGACCGTCGCGACGATGGCCAATGCTCGCACCACCGAGGCGGCCAAGGATGGCCCCGGCAAGGCGCTCCCAGTCGCTTTCCGCGGCGGCGCCGTGATGGGCTTCGCCGTTGCCGGCCTTGCTCTCGCCGGCCTGATGCTGGTGTACCTCATCTTCGTCGTGTGGACCGAGAGCGACAACGCGTTCGAGATTGTCACGGCCTACGGCCTCGGCGCATCAACCATCGCCCTTTTCTCTCGCGTCGGTGGCGGCATCTACACCAAGGCTGCCGACGTCGGCGCCGACCTCGTCGGCAAGGTCGAGGCAGGTATCCCCGAAGACGATCCCCGCAACCCGGCGACCATCGCCGACAACGTCGGCGACAACGTCGGCGACGTCGCCGGTATGGGTGCAGACCTCTTCGAGTCCTACGCCGGATCGATCATCGCACCCATTTCGGTCACTGCGTTCGCGGTCGGCATCACTGCAGAGTCGGCCGACGGCGACTTCACCCTGCCGCTGCTCATGTTCCCAATGGCGGTCGCCTTCGTCGGCATGATCGCCTCGATCATCGGCTCGTTCTTGGTCAAAGGTGGTGACAGCACCGACTCCAGGGCGCTCAGCAAAGCGCTCCATATGGGTACCAACGTCGCAATGGCGCTGACCGTCGTTGCGACGGTCGGTGTGGCCTACTGGCTCTTCGGTGACACCGACGTGGTCAACAACATCGACGCTCAGGCCTTCGACAAGCCGTGGGGTCTTGCGATCTCCGTTATCGGCGGGCTCATCGTCGGCTGGGCTCTCGGCAAAACGGCCGAGTTCTACACCTCCGACCACTTCAACCCGGTCAAGAAGATCGCAGCTCAGTCCGAGACTGGACCAGCCACCACGGTCCTGTCCGGCATCAGCGCAGGCATGATCTCCGTTGCGGCGTCGGTCATCCTCGTGCTGCTCGGTGTCGGCGTCGCCTACTGGGGTGGCGAGCAGACCCTCGGCGCTGACCTCCCGGGCGGGCTCGGCGGCATCTACGGCATCGCCGTAGCTGCCATTGGGATGCTCGCAACCACGGGCGTCGTCGTCTCGGTCGATGCCTATGGCCCAATCGCCGACAACGCGGGCGGTATCGCCGAGATGGCCGAGCTCGACCCGTCGGTCCGCGAGGTCACCGATGCGCTCGACTCGCTCGGTAACACCACAGCCGCCGTCGCCAAGGGCTTCGCGGTTGGCTCCGCTGCGCTTACCGCACTCGCGCTCTTCAAGAGCTTCGAGTTCGCCATCGTCCAAGAAGGCGGAAGCCTCAGCCTCAACGTTGGCGATGTCGACGTCTTCATCGGCTTGTTTATCGGAGCCGGCCTGCCGTTCCTCTTCGCTGCGCTCACGATCGACGCTGTTGGCCGCGCTGCCACAGCGATGATCGAAGAGGTCCGGCGCCAGTTCCGGGAGATCCCCGGCCTCCGAGAGGGTGCCGAGGGTGTCAACCCTGACTCCGCCCGCTGTGTCCAAATCTCGACCGACGCCTCCCTGAAGGAGATGGTTGTCCCCGGCGCCCTCGCGGTTGTTGTGCCCCTTGTCGTCGGCTTCATCGATGTCGACGCCCTCGGCGGCCTGCTCGCCGGTGCGCTAGTGACGGGCTTCGCACTTGCGATCTTCATGGCGAACGCCGGCGGTGCCTGGGACAATGCGAAGAAGTACATTGAGGCCGGCAACCACGGCGGCAAGGGCTCCGACCCGCACAAGGCCGCGGTCGTGGGTGACACCGTGGGTGATCCCTTCAAGGACACCTCCGGTCCGGCGATGAACATTCTCCTCAAGGTCATGACGATCGTCTCGCTGGTCTTCGCCGGCGCATTCGTCTGACGCCGACGAGCGAGTTCTGAGTGGAGGGGGACCCGACCGGGTCCCCCTCCGTCGCTTTTCGCCGAAGGTTCACGAATGACTGATCACGCCGAACGACGTCTAGCGATCCGTCGCGAGCTACGCGAGCGTAGGGCCAGGCTGTCGCCCACGGAGCAGGCCAACGTATCGGAGATCGTCCAAACTCGACTTGCGGGGATCGCCGCAGTCGAACGGGCTCAGGTCGTCGGCGGCTACCGGGCGATCCGTGGGGAGGTCGACCTCGACGCAGCTCTCACGCACCTGCACGGGGGCCGCACGATGGTCACCGTTCCCCGAGTCAATGGAGATCGCATGGACTTCCTGCCATGGACGCCCGTGTCCGAGACAGTCGCCCGGAGCTTCGGTATCGAGGAGCCGATCAGTGGTGACCCGGTGCCCTTTTCGCAGCATGACGTGATTCTTGTGCCCCTCGTCGCGTTCGATGCGACCGGTCAGCGGCTCGGTCAAGGGGGCGGCTTCTACGACCGTGCCATCGCCGAAGCCGTCGCAGCCCGCCCGCTACTGATCGGCGTTGCGCACGCCTTTCAGCAGGTCGACTCGGTGCCCGTCGAGGCATGGGATATGCCGCTCGATGCCGTCGTGACCGACGAGCGCGTGCATGAATTCCGGGCTGGGAGCCTTTCCTGAGCACGTGCGGCTCCACATCGGGCTCGCGAAGGAGTAGAACAGACCTGTGCACGTAGTCGTAGTGGGCGCCGGCGAGGTCGGCTCGTACGTGGCCGACCGTCTGAGTCGAGAAGGTCACGATGTTGCGATTGTCGACCTCAGCAGTTCGAAGCTCCGGCGCCTCGACGATGCGCTCGACGTCTTAACGGTTGTCGGGAGTGGTACCCATCCGGAAACGCTGAGCCGGGCCGGCGTGGAGCACAGCGAGCTCCTTGTTGCCGTGACCGCAAACGACGAGGCCAACCTGGTCGCTTCCATGTTGGGCAAGTCGATGGGGGTCAAGCAGACAATCTGCCGGATTGAAGCCTCCGGCCTACGGGGTCCGGCAGCACACGCGGTCCGGGAGGCCTCCGGCGCCGACCTGTTCATCGACCCCGATGCCGAAACGGCGGCCGAGATCCTCGAGCTGCTCGACTTCCCGGGCGCCGACGAGGTTGCCCATATGGCGAATGGAGAGGTCGTCGTGATCGGCGCCAGCCTCCCCGCGGAAGCGCCACTCGTTGGAAGAACCCTCGGTGACATCGCGGAGGAATTCGAGCCCGACTGGGACTTCATTGTTGCGTCGATCGGGCGCGGTGAGGAGACGATCATTCCTCGTCGTGACCATCAACTCGAAACCGGCGACCACGTCCGGATCGTGGCGAAACGTCGAGCCCGCCGGCTGGTGATCGAGTTGCTCGGCCTCGCGAAGCACACACCGAAGCGGGTGATGCTGCTTGGCGGTGGGCGCACGGCGGAAATCCTGGCGAAGAGCCTGACCAGCCGGGGCGTGCAGGTCGTGGTCGTCGAACGGAACCCCGAACGGGCCCGCGAACTTGCCGAACAGCTCGAGAATTGTCTCGTGCTCGAGGGCGATATCACCGACGACGACCTGCTCCATGAGGCAGATATCGGCCGTTACGGGATGGTTGTTGCGCTCACCGGCGAAGACGACGCCAACATCCTGGCGTGCCTGTTCGCAAAGGCGAACGGGACCACCGAGACCGTCGCCGTGTTGCATCGCCTTGCCCTCCTTGGGCTGTTGAGCGGTGCGGGCGTTGACGTTGCGCTCTCGCCTCGCACCGCAACCGCCAACGGTGTTCTGCGTTTTGTCCGTGGTGGAATCGCCGCCGTTGCGACCTTCCTGCACGGCGACGCTGAGGTCCTGGAACTCGAGGTTGTCAATGGCAGCCCGGCTGACGGCTCGCTCGTCTCCGACCTCGAACTCCCCAAGGACGCACTGATCGCAGCGTTCGTGCGCGATGGCAAGCCCCAAATCGGCCGCGGAAAGAGTCGCCTACGGGCCAAGGACCACGTCGTGGTGGTCGCCATGCCCAGCTCGGTCGACGAGGTGCACCGGGTACTCGGGTGAGTCAACGAGAAGCGAGCGAGGCGGCTCCGGGCTTCGGTGCCCCGCGTCGGGACTCCTACAGCCGGCTCGCTGTCGCTGATGGTCTCCTTGCCTTCACTGTCGTTACAACCCTCGCCGCTGCGGCCGGCGCTACCGACGACCTCGCCGACTCTTTCGTGCTCCTCTCCGTTAGTGCCGTCACGGCTTCGATTGCTATCGCCACGCGCCGAACGTTCGTCCGGCGCGAGCGACCTCCGACCGCGCAGGTGATCGCCGGCCTCGCCTCCACGTGGGTATCGCTCGTCGCTGCCGGTTCGGTCGTATATCTCGCCTCAGGCACGATCACCACTGTCGACGAAGCACTTTTTGAGTCCGCGGCTGGATTCAGCACGGTCGCTGCGACAACGGTCGATCCAGAGTCACTCGGTACATCGATGTCGCTCTTCCGAGCCGGAACACAGTTCGTTGGCGGCCTCGTCGGTCTGCTCGCGGGTGTGGTGGCGCTGCCTCGCACGATGAAAGGCAACGTGCAGATCCCGAAGGGACGTGGAAGCCGAGCTGATCGACTTGTGCCTGATCCCGTCATCGGACGGCAGCGAGTGGTGCGGCTGTATCTGGCCCTCGTCACCGCATGTGGATTCGGCTACCTCATCACCGGCCTTGGGGCGCGCTCGAGCCTCATCCACGCACTCACGACCGTGTCGACCGGCGGCTTCTCGGACCGAGCAGATTCACTCGCGTCGGCGCCTGGCGGGGCGAAGATCGTGGCGACCGTCTTCATGCTCATCGGTGGAATGAGCTTCTTTGCGCTGTTCTGGCTGCTTCGCGGAAATCATCGTCGTTTCGTGCAAAGCCCCGAACTTCGGATCTACCTCGGCATCATCGGGTTGGTGACCCTCTCCCTGCTCCGGGAGGTCGACGGTCTTTCCGTCAGGGACGCGCTCTTCACGGCTGCAAGTGCCTCGAGCACGACCGGACTCGCCGTGAACGACTGGACCGGCTTCCCGTCAGGTGCGCTGGCTCTCTTGCTCGTTGCTGTCGCCACGGGAGCGATGGGCGCGTCAGCAGGAGGTGGGCTTCGCGTCATTCGCGCCTGGCTCTTGTGCCTGATCGCTGCGCGCGAGATCCGCCGGCAGCTTGATCCCAAAGCGGTCACGGTCGTGCGCCACGGCGGTCGCACCCTCCGCGACGAGGAACTCGACTCGCTGACCGGCTATCAGATCGCCCACTTCGGCCTCTG
>MDTB01010963.1_pt1 | contig 21748 bp, 25 predicted proteins | sample 811161 | NCBI WGS metagenome assembly MDTB01 (sample SAMN05326650, study PRJNA326480) | marine metagenome | isolation source: seawater | place: Mediterranean Sea | collected 2009 | reverse complement strand
GATGTGAAAAAAGATGAAACAGTGATTGCGCTTGAAGCGAATCAAATACTCACTGACATCGGATCGACACAGGTGCTTGTCTCTACGCCAAATCGAGTTCATCTTTTTGCCGACCTAGCCGCGTGTTTTTCAGATCTTGGGCTCTCTGTCCTCGATGCAAAACTACATACCAGTAACGCAGGCAGATCGATTGATATTTTTATTGTCCAGCACGATGCATCTTGCCAACCCGTGACCGAATCTGATGATCAAGAACGACTCTTACATGGTCTTGAGCAAGCAGCGCTCGGGCAATACATCGAAAATGCGGGAACACGGCGAACAACTCGCGCACACAAATATTTCAACTTACCTGCAAACGTCTCAATCCGACCGGACCTGGAAGGGAAACGCACATTGATCGAGCTTGTTGCTCCAGATCGTGCGGGTCTTTTGACTACGGTCGGTCGCGTTTTTGCTGAATTTGGGCTCGATCTCTCCACTGCAAAAATCGCGACTCTCGGAGAGCGCGTGGAAGACGTGTTTTATGTGACCGACAGTCGTGGTGACAATCTGTATGATGGCAACTTCATCCATCAATTGAAAGAAAAATTGGAACACGAACTCAACGCTCTCAGCGGAGCCTTGTTAGATGCTGAATCCTGATCTCGAACGCTTAAGGCCCTACCCGTTTGAGCAGCTCGCTTCCCTGTTTGCGGGTCTAAACGCACCCAAGGGGCTAAAGCCGATTTCCCTATCAATCGGAGAACCACAGCACTCGCCTCCACAGTTTGTACTCGATGCGCTCACTGAAAACATCGATTTAATAGCAAAGTATCCGACTACTAGGGGGACAGAGACGTTACGCAAGTCCATCGCAAGCTGGTTGAGCCGCCGTTTCTCACTTCGACATGCACCCATTAATCATGAAACACAAATCATCCCTGTCAATGGAACCCGAGAGGCGATATTTGCCGCCGTGCAGGCTACAGCTGAACGAACGACCATTGGCTTGGTCGTGATACCCAATCCGTTTTATCAAATCTATGAGGGCGCAGCATTTATGGCCGGACTGACCCCTCACTATCTGCCAATCACGGAATCAGGACAGCCAGACTATTACGCAGTACCCGACACGATTTGGAAAGACTGTCAGTTCTGTTTCATTTGTACACCCGGCAACCCAACAGGTACCGTGATCGATGAAGCAACACTCACGTATTTGATAGAAAAGGCACAAATGTTCGATTTCTGGCTCGCTTCTGATGAATGCTATTCAGAAATCTATCGAGCCGTTCCACCACCGGGTCTTCTGGAAGTCTGTTCAACCATTGGAAATACCGACTTCAAGAAGTGCATGGTATTCCACAGCCTCTCAAAACGCTCGAACTTACCGGGTCTTCGATCCGGCTTTGTGGCTGGTGACGCAGACTTTATCGGACCCTTTTTAAAGTACAGAACTTATCACGGTTGCTCAATGTCGATGGCCGTACAAAAAGCGTCTGAACTTGCGTGGGCAGATGAAGAGCACGTAATTGAAAATCGTGCACTCTACGCTCAAAAATTTAAGCAAGCGGCTGAGATATTGGGCGATCGAATGAGTACCAACGATCCAGGCGCTGGTTTTTATCTGTGGGCCAAGACCACCAATGGTTGTGATACCTTTAGCCGGGAGTTATTCGAAGCAACTAGTGTCACGGTGTTGCCAGGACAATATCTTGGCCGCGAAGTTGACGGCATCAATCCAGGTGCCGGCTTTGTCAGAATGGCGTTGGTTGCCGAACCGGATACCTGCCGCGAAGCACTCGAGCGCATTCAAACATTTATCACGAGGTAACCCATGGCACTGACTGTCTACGGAATCAAAAACTGTGACTCCATGAAAAAGACCTTTCAGTGGCTTGAAGCCAAAGGAGTGGCCTATCAATTTGTTGATTTTAAAAAAGAGCCACCATCAGCAGATGCGATTGACGCTTGGCTTGGAGGTGTTGGTGATGCCTTAGTCAACACGCGTGGTCCAAGCTACCGTCAACTCCCAGATGCGGTGAAAGCTCAATTCACCGGCGAGATCCGCATCCAAGCGATCATTGACAAACCCACGCTTATCAAACGGCCGTTGATGGTCAATGGTAGTACGATGACCGTCGGCTTTAATCCCGATCAGTGGACAACCATCCCAGATTTATTAGAAGCTTAAGGATATCCCCATGGAATGTTTTGCATTTGGACTTGGTGTTGGACACCAAAACTCGGACGATCAGTGGCTCGATACTTACTATCCCAAAGCTCTTTGTCGACCTGATCCTGCTGTTGTCAGCATTATTGCGGACGTGTTCGACTGGGATGGTTCAAATCTCACCCGTGAAATCATGGCTGATGATCTGGATGATTTCCTAGAAGCTCTTGAGGACAGTGACGACGGCGATGCCGAAGGTCTTCTCAAAGCTCTCACCCCGCTTGCTGGAACAGAACAACTCCTGGTGATTTGTATACTTGCCACTGATGAAAAACCTCAAACAGTCCCAGAGGTTTACTTAAAGTTATCAATGATCTCAATGCGCAAAATCCAACCACATGGGACCAATCTTGACGGGGTATTTGGTCTACTACCCAATATTGCTTGGACCAGTCAAGGCCCAATCGATGTCAAAGAACTCGCCCATGCACAAACGCGAGCGCGGGCTTATGGTGAGGTCCTTACAGTGCACTCAGTTGATAAGTTCCCTCGCATGACAGATTACGTCGTTCCACATGGCGTTCGTATCGGTGACGCGTCGCGTATTCGCTTAGGTGCTCATTTGGGTGAAGGCACCACGGTGATGCATGAGGGCTTCATCAATTTCAATGCGGGCACACTTGGCGTGTCGATGGTCGAAGGTCGTATTTCAGCCGGTGTTGTGGTCGGAGATGGATCAGATCTTGGCGGTGGATCATCAACGATGGGCACGCTCTCTGGTGGCGGCAATATTATTATTTCTGTTGGCGAGCAAAGCCTGTTGGGCGCTAATGCAGGCCTCGGAATCCCACTGGGAGATCGCTGCACCATTGAATCTGGCCTTTATTTGACGGCTGGATCTAAAGTCAAGTTGCTTGATAAAGAAGGACAAGCGGTCGGTACTGTTAAAGCTCGCGAACTGGCGAATAAAGATGATTTGCTATTCCGTCGAAATTCAGTAACCGGTGAGATCGAATGTTTAGCAAATAAGTCAGCGGTTACACTCAACGATGAGCTACACACCAACAACTGAGGATTCTTATGAACTGCCCTGTCCTTGAACTGACTGAAGAACTGATCCGACGCGAATCGGTGACACCGAATGATGCCGGATGTCTGAATGTTCTAGGTGCGCGGCTCGAACGGTTAGGTTTCCAACTTGAGCGTATTGATCGACAGGATGTCTCAAATTTGTGGGCAACCTATGGTACCCAAGGGCCGATGGTGTGTTTTGCGGGACATACTGATGTCGTTCCAACGGGTAATCTTGATGAGTGGACATCTGATCCTTTCATCCCAACGACAACCTCGGAAGGATATCTCAGAGGGCGCGGTGCGGCCGATATGAAATCATCACTGGCGGCAATGGTTGTCGCCTGTGAAGAATTCCTCCAAGGGAACCCAGAACCAGCCGGACGAATTGGCTTTTTGCTGACAAGCGATGAAGAGGGACCAGCGACCGATGGCACTACTGCAGTTGTTGAAGAATTAGCAAGGCGACAAGCTGAGTCAGGCAAACTTGAAATCGATTATTGCATTGTGGGCGAACCGAGCTCCAAAGACACACTTGGAGATGTTGTTCGGGTAGGAAGACGTGGATCACTCAATGCAATGATCACCGTACACGGAGTCCAAGGTCATGTCGCCTACCCAGAATTGGTGAACAATCCAATACACTACACATCCCGCTTGATCGCCGACCTTGTGGCAGCTGACTGGGATGGAGAAGCAAATGACTATTTCCCGCCGACGAGCTTTCAGGTATCCAATATCAGTGCTGGAACAGGCGCGACAAACGTGGTTCCCGGAACCGCGAGCTTCCAATGTAACTGGCGCTTCTCTACGTCAACTTCGGCAAAGCAAATCGAACAGAGGGTGAAGCAACTCATTGAGGATCTCGCCATGGAAACCTCAATTGAATGGAAATTATCAGGTGAACCTTTTCTGACCAACCATGGAACGTTAACTCGAGTGACCAGCAGGGTCATTCGAACGATGACGGGTGTTGAAACTGACCTCTCAACAGGTGGCGGAACATCTGACGGACGATTCATTGCGAAGCTCGGATGCGAATTGGTCGAGTTGGGTCCGATCAACCGGTCGATTCATAAAATCGATGAGGAGGTCAAAATTGATGACCTCCCCCGTCTGAAAGACCTCTACAAGGGTTTGCTAGTCGAATTGGTGAGTTATTAGTCACTCAACCAGATCAACATCCTCAGCCTGCGGCCCCTTGCCTGAGCGGCCCAGGACATAACTCACAGTTGCACCTTCACGCAGTAGATATCGGTTACGTCCTCGAATCGAGCGGTAATGGACGAAGACATCCTCGCCATCTTCACGAGTGATGAAGCCAAATCCTTTAGTCGAATTGAACCACTTCACGGTCCCCTCCTCCCGTGGACCTGTTGGGACCGACTCAAATCGGCGATTTGCGATAACAGACTGTAAAGCGCCCTGTGAGAACAACACCACTACAATTACAATCGCGATCAACACTCCGGCTTCTGTTTCTGAGCCCACTTCTGGCTCCATTCCAAAGGATGGCAATAAGAACATGAGAACCAGTGAACCAATGATCGATAAAACAAGTGACAAGAATAGTTGGCCAATCGGCTTACGCATGAGAAACTCCAAAAGCAAAGGGTGTCGGTGGCACAAGCAATAACAACTTATGCTTTTTGTATGGTCTAGCAGGGTAATTTACAAGACGATGAGCCAAGACTCGACTATCTCTGATCTCGAGATTCGTATCGCGTTTTTAGAAGATCAGATCGATGTTCTAAACAGCGAAGTTGTGTCACTTAATCGCGACCACGATAAACTGCGCGAAGAGCTACGTGCGTTAGCAAATTTGGTCAAACCATTGATCGAACAAGCGTCACAACTCGGTGGAGTCAATGACTCCTCACCGCCACCGCATTACTAAGGAATCATATGTCAAACCACTTGGACACCTGGATACAGACCTATCCAGATTTTCCCAAGCCTGGGATTCTGTTTTACGACATCGCTCCGATCATCGAATACCCCGACCGACTGAGATATGTTTGTCAATTGATTCGAGATGCAATCACGGATTGGCAGCCCGATGTGTTAGTTGGGATTGATTCCCGCGGGTTTTTGTTTGCGACGCCTGTCGCACTCTTGATGGATCTCGGCGTTGTCATGGTACGTAAAAAGGGAAAATTACCGGGCGATGTCAGAGAAGAATCTTATGCGCTGGAATACGGCGAGGCAACGCTCGCGGTCCAAAGAGACCGCGATTTAACTGCGAAACGAGTTGTGTTGATCGATGATCTCCTCGCAACCGGTGGCACACTCGCGGCAACCGAAAAACTTCTGAACGAATCAGGCGCTAAGGTCGTGGGTACGGTTGTTCTAATTGAGCTAAAACTGCTCCAAGGTCGTAAAAAACTCAAAGCCCCCGTCACAAGCTTGCAGTTGTATGATGAGTAATCAACCAATCACCCCTGGCAATACTCTTATCGTCGTCGCACTTGAAGACGAACTGCCAGAGTATATGGTTCCAGGTTGGAAGGTGGTATACACAGGTGTTGGTAAAGTTAATGCGGCAATTGCCGCGACGGAAGCAGTTCTTGAGGCTCGGCCAGCACACCTGATTAACTACGGCACGGCCGGAACTCTTAATCCAGAAATTACTGGGCTCAATCGAGTTAGCTATATCGTTCAGCGCGATATGGACGTGCGACCGCTCGGTTTTAAGCTTGGACATACGCCCTTTGATACGATTAACCACATTGACCTCAGTGGAACGGGCGTATCACTTGGAACCGGCGACCACTTCGTCACGACACCTCCAGAATTGATTACAGATATCGTTGATATGGAGGCCTATGCGCTCGCTAAAGTTGCGAAATCATTCGAGTGCGATCTCCAATGTTGGAAATATATCTCAGACAACGCCGATGATAATGCCGCAGATCAGTGGGCTGAAAACGTCGCCAAAGGCGCACACGCCTTCGTGGAACAGGTCATTACCCCACTTAAAAACGAAACTTATCGGAGCTTCTGAGCCTCAATGTCACGCTGCTTTTCTTTGTGTAAGGCGCATGCTCGACGAGCGGACTTTTGGCGTTTCTTTATTTCCTGAGCATCCAGACCGATATGGCGCTCTCCGCGGGACTTAGCCAGATCAATCTGCTTTTGACGCGTCCGGAACCTTTCTCTTTGTGCGTCCGAGTGTTCATCCACACACTGGTGGCACTGCACTCCCACCACAAACTCAGATCTTCTTTTATCTTCATCTGTAATTGGACGACGGCAAGCATGACATTGGTCAAATTCACCGGGTTCGAGCTTATGGTTCACTGTCACTCTGTTATCGAACACGAAACACTCACCTTCCCAAGTACTTTCCGTGTGTGGCACTTGTTCAAAGTAGTTTAGGATCCCACCTTTTAAGTGATACACCTCTTCAAAGCCCTGCTCGAGCAGATAACTCGTTGATTTTTCGCAACGAATTCCTCCAGTGCAAAACATGGCGACCTTTTTATGCTTCTTGGGATTTAAATTATCGGCTACCCATTCTGGAAACTCACGAAATGTCTTAGTTTCCGGGTTGATCGCACCCTTGAAGGTGCCCACCTCATATTCATAGTCATTGCGGGTATCAATGGTGATGGTTTCAGGGTCGTTAATAAGCTCATTCCAATCTTCCGGCATGACATAACGTCCGGCCTTCATTTTTGGACTGATCCCTGGAACGCCTAGGGTGACAATCTCTTTTTTTAGCTTCACCTTCATGCGATAAAACGGGATACCCTCATCATCCATCAATGATTCTTTGTATTCCAAGCGATCAAAACGGCCATCGGCATCGAGCCATTGTTTGACCGCATCAATTCCCTCGCGTTTCCCTGCAATGGTCCCGTTGATTCCCTCTTCAGCAAGCAGAAGCGTGCCTCTTAAACCTTGACTCATGCAGGTTTCCAACAGTGGAGCACGAATCGCTTGATAATCGGGAAGCTCTACAAACTGATACAGGGCGGCGACGACCAACTGGCTCATCTTGGATCCTTCTTCATCCCGCCTTTACAGGGCGGGGATGATAAGCGTTCAGGATTTTTTGCCCACTCGGCCCCTGTGAAGCACTGCATAGCCAAAGCATGTACGCCCTGCTTGAGTGCTTCATCAGCCGCCTTGTAAACCAGTTGATGTCGTTTCACACGAGATAAACCATCAAATAGGTCCGAAACGATCACGAGCCGAAAATGGGTTTCTGAATTTTCAGGGACATTATGACCATGACTCTCATTATCCAAATCACAGAACGATGGATTGAGTGCTCGAACCAACGATTCTCGAAGTAAATTTTCTAATATCATATGTCAATCGCCGGTCACATTTTCCTTGATACGGAGTCGCGATGCGTCTTTTGCAGGCGTCACACCCACAACGCTTTTGTCATTAATCGCCTGTTCGCATCTGATTGGATCCCCACCACAAATTGCGCATTCACTCTCTTCGCCATTAATCCGTCCGATACCACCACAACTTCCTGAAATTGGGCGGCGTCCCATGATGACACCGACAGCCATGATGGCGACCAAAAACGTAAATACCCCAAAAACCATGAGGAATAGGCCAATATTCATTCCGCTTCTCCCGCTAGCAATCGCTCGAACCGTGGCGTCTGCTTGACCGCAAAACCGTTTTCAGTACGTTCTATAAACATCGCTGACAGCTTCTGCGATACCGCCAACTCAAATCCTTTCTTCGGACCTAAAACCAAAAGTGTTGTCGCCCAGCCATCTGCCATAGCGCACTCAGAATCAGCAACCGTGACCGATGCCAGCTGATGCGTTACAGGACGGCCCGTTGATGGATCAATGGTGTGAGAGTAGGTAATACCACCAATTTCGCGATAGTTTCGATAGTCGCCTGAGGTTGCCAGAGCCACGTTTTTTAGTGATAACAGTTGTTCCACTGAACGCTCACCCTTGATCGGCTTTTCAATTGCAATCTTCCATCCTTGGCCATCCTTATCACCTTTCACTCGGATTTCACCACCAATTTCGACAAGAAAATTGACGTAGCCTTGATCATCTAGGAGCTCATACAACTGATCAACAGCGAGTCCTTTTGCGATAGCGGATAAATCAAGACGTCGTTGTGATCGTTTCATGATGGCAGAAGCCCCCCCTCGCTGGGGAGCCCGGACCTCTATGGCAGAAAAACCGATTTGAGACTTAGTCTCTTCAATGAGCGAATCCGACGGCAAGGCATCAACACCAGCGTCAGGTCCGAATCCCCATAAATTAACGATGGGACCAACGGTTGGATCAAAGGCGCCATTGGAGGTTTCTGAAAATCCGAGAGCTTTCGCTGTTGTAATCGCAAACAGTTCGCTCACGGGAAACCACGTATTGAGGTCATCTGATTGATTGAACTGCGAAATCTCACTCGTCGGATCATAGGTCGACATTTGTCGATTCACGTCAACCAACAACGATTCAATCTCCACCTGTAAGGCAGTTTGATCATGAGATGCGATCGGATTGGCAATCACAACCGACCAAGTTGTCCCCATCGTCTGTCCGGAGAGCTTTTGAATCTCGAGCTCTCCTGAACACCCGGTGACTAGTGCCAATACGGAAAATGCCGCCACAAGGGCGGCATTTTTCAAGAGTTTCAGCAAGCTAGCCGCCAAAGTCATCCAACATAATATTTTCGTCTTCAACCCCAAGATCTTTCAACATCTTAATGACCGCTGCGTTCATCATTGGGGGGCCGCACATATAATACTCAACGTCTTCAGGCGCTGGGTGATCCTTCAAATAGTTCTCGAGCACCACGTTGTGTATGAAACCAGTTTCGCCCGTCCAATTATCTTCAGGCTGAGGATCCGACAGCGCTAAATGCCATTCAAAGTTGTTATTTTCCTTCGCCAACTCATCGTATTCGTCTTCATAAAAGACTTCTCTTAGTGAGCGAGCGCCATACCAGAACGAGATTTTACGCGTTGAATTCAACCGCTTTAACTGGTCAAAAATATGTGAACGCATGGGAGCCATACCGGCGCCGCCGCCAATGAATACCATTTCGCTATCGGTATCCTTTGCGAAGAATTCACCAAACGGACCGAACACAGCGATCTTGTCGCCAGGCTTAAGATTGAAGGTGTATGAACTCATCTGTCCGGGTGGCAAATCAGTCCCTGGAGGAGGTGTTGCTATCCGAATATTGAACTTTACTACCCCTTTTTCTTCGGGGTAGTTTGCCATTGAGTATGCACGCACAACGGTCTCGTTAACCTTAGACTCGAGATTGAAGAAGCCAAAACGCTCCCAATCCTCGCGATACTCTTCCTCGACTTCGTAATCAGAAAACTTCACGTGATGAGGTGGGACCTCGAGCTGGACATAACCACCAGCGCGGAAGTCAACGTTTTCGCCTTCTGGTAGCTTTAGCGTCAATTCTTTAATGAAAGTAGCCACGTTCGGGTTAGAAACCACCTCGCATTCCCAGCGCTTCACGCCAAAAAGTTCAGGCTCTACCTCGATACTCATGTCTTGCTTAACAGCGACCTGACAAGACAAACGCCAGCCTTCTTTCGCTTCGCCCTTGGTAAAGGCGGATGCTTCGGTTGGTAGGATGTCTCCACCCCCAGAATTAATGATACAACGACACTGCTGACATGAACCACCGCCACCGCATGCGGATGGTAAGTAAATTCCAGCATCCGCCAACGTATTCATCAGCTTACCGCCGGCAGCAACCTTGATGCTCTGATCCGGATTGTCATTGATGGTAATCATGACATCCCCGGTTGAGACGAGCTTTGAACGGGCAGCGAGAATGATCGTAACCAGGCCGATCACGACAACTGAGAACATTACAACGCCCAGAATGATGGTCATATTTTCCACTTTCTACGCTCCTTAGAGTGATACGCCAGAGAAAGACATGAAGCCAAGTGACATCAGTCCAACTGTAATAAACGTAATACCCAACCCCTTGAGGCCATCCGGTACATCCGAGTACTTCAATTTCTCGCGCACACCTGCCAATGCGGTGATTGCAAGAGCCCAACCTACGCCTGCGCCTAAGCCATAGACGACGGACTCGCTAAAATTATATTCACGCTCGACCATAAACAACGATGCGCCCAAGATCGCACAGTTCACAGTGATAAGAGGAAGAAAAACACCCAGTGCGTTGTACAGTGCTGGAACATACCTGTCCAAAAACATTTCAAGAATCTGGACCAATGCCGCAATCACACCGATATACGAAAGCAAGCCCAAAAAACGCAGATCGACGCTCGCCAATTCTGGCGAGATCCAGGTCAATGCACCTTCTTGAAGTAGACCAGTCAAGATCAGATTGTTAACCGGGACCGTAATAGCTAGTACTACGATAACGGCGACGCCAAGACCCACAGCGGTTTTGATATCTTTCGATAACGCGAGGAAAGTACACATTCCCAAAAAGAATGCGAGCGCCATATTCTCGATAAAAATCGCCTTTACAAAGAGGCTGATAAAGTGCTCCATCTCAGGCCTCCTTCATCTTACTATTCGGCGCGATTTTAAATTCGTCGACTTCGACCTGTGAGGTCTTCCAAGCACGGATACCCCAAATAATGAACCCAATAATGAAGAAGGCTGACGGCGGAAGTAACATCATTCCATTGGTGTAGTACCAACCCCCTTCAGTTACCTTGGTCAGAACCTCAATACCAAACAAAGACCCTGATCCGAACAGCTCTCGAATAAACCCAACGACCATCAAAATCGCGCTGTACCCTAGACCATTTCCAATCCCATCAATGAACGATTCGACTGGCCCATTTTTCATCGCGAACGCTTCTGCCCGCCCCATGACGATACAGTTCGTGATGATCAAGCCGACAAACACTGATAGTTGTTTCGAAATCTCATAAGCGAAAGCCTTCAAGATCTGATCAACCACGATTACCAAGGATGCGATAATGGTCATCTGCACAATGATACGAATCGAGCTTGGGATTTGTGACCTAATCACGGAAACAAATAAACCTGAAAATGCAGTCACTGCAATCACAGCCAATGACATCACGAACGCAACGGACATACTCGAAGTCACTGCAAGCGCCGAACAAATACCCAATACCTGCAGAGCAATAGGGTTATCGTTGACGACCGGGTCGAACAAGAGTTCTTTGGTTTTCGCCATTAGATCCGTCCTTGTTTCACGTTATCCAGAAACGGCTTAAATCCCGCGTCTGACATCCAAAATTTAACGAGATTATCGACACCTCGTGATGTGATCGTCGCCCCTGACAACCCATCAACGCCATAACTGTCCGAGCGATTCGCACCGCCCTTTACCAAACGTAATGCAACTGCATCACCGTCATAGACCTGCTTTCCGGGCCACTGCGCTTTCCAATTTGGATTATCAACCTCGCCGCCCAGGCCAGGGGTTTCCGAATGTTCATAGAAACCCAAACCGGCCACCGTATTTCCGTCGCCCTCAAGTGCCATGAATCCGTATAGTGTTGACCATAGACCGTAACCATGGATCGGAAGAATGATCTTCTCTATCTGACCACCGGACTCAATGAGATATATCTTTGCGACCTTCGCTTGCCGCTTAATTAAGGCGATATCTTCCTCGCCTGACAATACGCGGTTCATTGATGGATCCTTTGCTGCTTTACGCTGGTCGTAATCATCAGCATCCAACCCTTCGACAAACTCGCCTGTTTCGAGATTCACAAGACGTGTCGAGACCAATTCAAACTGCTCTTGGACCGTTTGCTGAGGATCATACAAACCTGCAGCCTGCAAAATATTCATTTGCATATTGGCTTGTTCGTTAACTGCTTGCGCTGGACGTAACATCACGGCCGAGGCACTCACCACAACGGAGCATGCCAAGCACAACAAGAGTGCGACGGTGACGGTTTTTTGTATCGATTCGTTACTGGACGACACTACGCAACTCCCTTCGCTTAATATTCGCTTGAATCGCAAAGTGATCGATTAAAGGCGCAAATAAATTACCGAACAAAATCGCGAGCATAATCCCCTCTGGGAACGCTGGGTTCACCACTCGGATAAGTACAGCCATCAATCCAATGAGTCCGCCATACCAATATTTACCAGCATTTGTCATGGACGCAGACACAGGATCTGTCGCCATGAAGATCATACCGAACGCAAAACCACCTACTACAAGATGCCAATACCAAGGAACACTGAACATTGGATTGGTGTCTGACCCAATGAGATTGAACGAAAGCGATGTCAGTACCATGCCGAGGAATACACCAAGAACAATGCGCCAATTAGCAATACCCATTACCAGAAGCACCGCGCCACCGATCAAAATTGCGAGCGTCGATACTTCGCCAATCGACCCGGGCACGTTGCCAATGAACGCGTCGAACCACGTAAAGTTCGAAATCACTTGATTCGCTGACGCAAGCGCGTCGACTCCACCTTGCGCCATCATGCCTAGAGCCGACGCACCTGTATAGCCATCGGCGGCAACCCAAACCGCATCCCCGGAGATCTGCGCTGGGTATGCAAAATACAGAAACGCACGGCCTGTTAAAGCAGGGTTCAGGAAATTCTTACCGGTACCACCGAAGACTTCCTTACCAACAACAATGCCGAAGGTAATACCGAGTGCTGCCTGCCAGAGCGGTAGATCTGGAGGGCACGTCAATGAGAACAGAATCGATGTGACGAAGAAGCCTTCATTCACCTCATGTCCACGTACCGAAGCAAATAAAACTTCCCAAAAGCCACCAACGACGAATACCGTCGCATAAATCGGTAGGAAGAAAGCGAAACCGTAGACTAAGTTTGACCAGGTGGATGGGTTTTTCCAATATTCAGCGCCAGCTAGCCCTTCGATAAACGCACCACGGAGTCCGTCCGGTGCGATAGCGCCGGCTGCAATTGCCTCCGACGCGTTCTGCCCTAAAAAAAATGCACCAAAAAAGATCGCTGGGAATGTGCAAAACCACACAGTGATCATGATGCGCTTCAAATCAATTCCATCACGCACGTGCGCGGTTGATTTGGTGGTTGTACCCGGTGCGTAAAAAATGGTGTCTACAGCTTCATAGAGCGCATAGAACTTTTGATACTTCCCACCTGGGTGGAAATTTGGCTCGATGCGGTCAAGATATGCACGTAGTGACATCATCAACTCTCCAACTCAATTGTGGTTAAATTGTCCCTAAGAATCGGGCCATATTCATATTTGCCTGGGCACACGTAAGTGCATAAAGCGAGGTCTTCTTCAGCGAGCTCAAGAGCCCCGAGCTTTACCGCCATGTCGGTATCACCAACAATTAGCGAACGCAACAATTGCGTTGGTAAGATATCGAGCGGCATTATTTTTTCATAAGTCCCGATCGGCACCATAGCCCGCGGCGAACCATTAGTGTTAGTAGTGAATTCCAATAATTTTGTGGGGACTAATTTCGACAAGTAAATCCCCATCACGGAATGTTTATTGGTCCCTGGCGATAACCAACCAAATGGCACGCGATGCGTCCCTTCTTCTAAGACCGAGATTTGTTGATGATAACGCCCCAGATACCCATAGACGCCTGAGGCTGTGCGACCGCCTAAGATTGAACCAGACACGATCCGATGTGAACCATCGATCAATTCACCAGAGGTCAACTCTTCCACCGAGGCCCCAACTCGAGTCAGCACCAAACGGGGAGACTTGACCGATGGTCCCGCCAAACTCACAACCCGCTCGGTCGTCAAAATACCTTCTCTACACAGACGACCGATGGCAATCACGTCTTGTGCTGAGACATGCCACACCTCTTTGCCTTCGCCGACCGGATCAAGATGATGAATGTGTGTACCGACGAGTCCTGCGGGGTGCTTACCAGAAAACATCGCAACTTGCGCTGACCCTGCGTCAAATGACGCCTCCGGATCACGACAGACAAAGACCGTGCCTTCGGTCAGCTTTGACATCACTGAAATACCATCCACAAACGCTTTTGGCTGCCGTGTGATTGCGAGTGCTTGGTCTCCCGCCAATGGATTGGTGTCCATCGCGTTTACAAAAATTGAATGGGGTACCGCATCAATTGCTGGGATCTTCTCGTACGGACGACGGCGAATTGAGGTCCACAGGCCGCTCTCGACGAGTTCTTCGACCACTGCTTTGCGTGTCAGTGCACCTAAGTCGTTGTGCGCCTTAAATTTCAGTGCCGTGTCTTTACCATCAAGTTCGATGACCACCGATTGGAAAAGACGGCGTTCCCCACGATTGATCTCAATAACTTTTCCTGAGCCTGGCGAAGTGAAATACACACCCTCATTTTTCTTATCGGCAAACAGTGGCTGACCCAGCTTTACCTGATCACCTTCTTTTACCAACATGGTGGGTTTCATTCCGGGATAATCAGAACCAATCACGGCAACCCGTTTGACTGCGTTACTCTTTCCGATTTCCTGCTTTGGTGATCCCTTGATGGGCAAATCTAACCCGGTTTTGATCTCGATCATCGAGTCCATTCCTACCTTGAAATTTCCGACCGTTGCGAAAAGCGTCGAAACTCTGATGGCATAAGAGCCTATATTGATGAAGGGTCAGTATTATAAGAAGACTTATCCCGATTCGCCAGACTCAAACCAAGATTTCGTTGAATTTTTTGCAGCCGCGAATATTACTACCGTTAGCCCTGATAACGCGACGCTCACTGAGGTATAGGAGGCGGACAGCGTGAGTCCAACAAGTAACTGAAATTGGTTACTTAAGCGGATAGAACCGGGTCAAGCCTTCGGCAAATGGCTCACATGCACCACGATAACCGCTCCAACTAGTTTTTCGGACGATTCCCTTATCGTCAGCCCAGACTTCGACATTGCAAGGTTCAATGTGGCTCTCTTTGAACCAGCGGTAGCGCGTCTGATTACCCTCACGTGCCACTTCAGCTGGTTTACCCAGAGCATTTTCCAAGCTACTGATATGTTGACCCATCGCAAGACCAAGCCCCGAATTCATCTCCTCGATCGCTTGAGACGCGCATCCCAGAAGGCCCAGGATCAGAGTACTCCCAATCACCCACTGTCTCATTGCAAATTCCCCTTCACAACCAATAGGCAAATAGCTTACAACGTGTACTTGAAAATCGATAGATTGATTAGTACCTCCTTAGTGTTAACGAGAGTACCGATGTTTCCTTACCCAAGATGTTTGATGTTAGTTACGACGGCGATTCTACTCGCCTTTAGCCTTATCGAGAAAGTCGCGGCGCGAGTTGAAGTCGTTGCCACTGACCTCGACCACCCCTGGTCACTTGCATGGATCAACCCAACGGAAGTGTTGATAACTGAACGCTCTGGACAGTTAATTCATCTAAATCTCAATTCCGGCAAACGGAAATACATCAAAAACGTGCCATCTGTCACTGCAGTCGGACAAGGTGGGCTTCTTGATGTACAGATCGTGACCATCGATAACAAACTCTGGGTCTACCTTGCTCTCTCAGGCACACGGACAGACCAATCAACTGGAACCGAACTCTGGCGTGGTCGTTTGATTAATGACGCACTTGTTAATCCAGAAAAACTCTATGCTCTTCCTGCGACAACGACATCAGGTCGTCATTTTGGGGGCCGGATTGCTATCAACGATCGAAACGTATTTTTAACCATCGGAGACCGAGGTGAGCGAGAGCGAGCACAGGATCTCGCAGATTCAGCCGGATCGATCATTCGACTGAACCTCGATGGTAGTATCCCGTCAGATAATCCAAGTTTTTCGTCTCCGGATGCACTCACGGAACTCTACTCAGTCGGACACAGAAATCCCCAAGGCATCGCGTTTGACGCTGAAGGCAATCTGTTCGCACATGAACACGGTCCACAGGGAGGTGATGAGGTCAATCAAATCGAAGCTGGAAAAAATTATGGTTGGCCAATAATTACCTATGGACGAAACTACGGTATAGGCACAGCGATCGGCGAAGGCGTCGAAAAAGAAGGGCTCGAGCAACCTCTACTATATTGGGACCCGTCCATTGCTCCATCAGGCATGACCTTTTATTTAGGTGAGCGATTCCCACAATGGACAAACAACCTTTTCATAGGCGCGCTCAAGGCGCAAATGCTCGTACGACTGACTTTTGAAGACCGCCGACTAAAGCAAAAAGAACGCCTGTATCGCGGAGAATTCGGACGCATCCGAGATGTTCGAGAAGGCCCTGACGGCGCCCTCTATTTATTGACTGATTCAACACGCGGACAGCTGTTAAGAATCACACCTTGAAATCACGATGCTGGCTAATAACCGGCACCGATGCACGTACCGCCTGCACTCGCTCCAAATCCAGATCAACCGTCAATATACCAGCCTCGTCAAACAGCTCAGCGAGACACTCTCCCCATGGATCATATACAACAGAATGCCCGTAAGTCTCACGGCCATCGGTGGTGGTACCACATTGCCCTGCGGCTGCTATAAAACATCCGTTTTCGATAGCCCGCGCCCGCAGGAGTGTCAACCAATGTGCCTGACCAGTCGTCTTGGTAAACGCCGCAGGAATTACGATAAGGTCGGCACCAGAAAGTCCATAATGACGATACAGCGCAGGAAATCGAAGATCGAAACAGATCGATAGTCCAACGGCCCAGCCCTGTATCGTGGTCATCACGGGCGTGGACCCAGCCGTGAATAGCGCACTTTCCCTATAACTTTCGCCGGACACCAAATCCACATCAAACAAATGAATCTTGTCGTAGGTTGCCTGAATCGCTCCGCCTCGATCAATAACTAAGGACCGATTTTTCACACCTTGATCCGTATTCATGATCAATGAACCTACAATCAACGTTATTTTATGATCGGCGGCATAACGCTGTAGCCGCAAAACTGGTGGTGCATCACTCACCAGTGCGTTAGCTCGTGACGTGGCTTGATTAGAAGATAAAAATAGGGCGCATTCCGGGAGCAGGGCTACATCAGACTGTGCGTCGACTGCTTGATCTAACAGTGGATACAATCGTTTCTCAGAAACCCCTAAATCAGGCTCCGCCGTGTATTGAAGACAACTAAGCCGCATAGATCCTCCGTGCTACCAGCATAACAGAGGATATGAAAGTGAGTATTTTTGAGACGCAAATCTGGTCTGGCTACGCACCATTTTCATAATCTGATCTCAACGCCGGATCCGCAAGAGCCTTCACCTCTCAGCAGGATCCATCTAAGGAACACGTAACCCAGTAACCTCGGTCCGAACACCCTGGTCCACGTTCCGAATTGAGACTTGACCTCCCATCGATTCGGCGATCAAGCGCACGACATAGAGTCCCAAACCCAGATGTGATCCGGTTGAATCGTTGCGAGTCCCAGAGAACATTTGGAATGCATCTACCCCGTCCTGAACCTTTAAGGAAGGGCCCTCATTTTGAACCCAGAGACTTACGGTATCGATATGGTCGCGTATACCAACTGTGATAAGACCACCAGAGGGCGTGTAATCTTTTGCGTTATCGAGCAACTTGTCGAGCATTTGCTCAAAACGGAGATCGTTCCCCAAAATGACAACAGACTCGACCGGGATATCAATTTGCCACTGACGTTCTGGCACAATCCGCTGGATACTCACTATCGCATCTCGAGTCACTCTAGCAACGTCGAACCCATGCTGATCTTCGTCACGTAACGCTTCTTCCAGACTGGCCGCTTCAGTGACCTTCGTCAGCGTCGACTCGAGTTTTTGGATCCCTCGTTCAGCTGTTGCGCGGAGTCTGACTTGTTGTTCTGGATCCTTTTCATCAGACAAGAGCTCCAGACTCGTTTGCACTGCACTCATCGGATTACTCAATTCGTGACGCAAGGTCCTCGGTATCCTCTCCAAAAATGCTGTATACCGAGCAAGGTCCCTGAGCACCTGCTGCACGTCGCGGCTTAGTTCGCCAACCTCGTCGGACGTCTGTACATCGGTTAGATATGGCTCACTCGAGAACCGTCCACGGGTATCCAAATAGGATTTTAGCTCTCTTCGCAGCCGTGTAATCCGTTCAGCAAGCCGGCCAGAGTAGACCGATAACCCTAAAATCAACAAACCGAGTACGCCAAGGGTCTGCCATGCAAGCGTCACCAAAGCCTGCTGTGCTGCGCCGACGATTTCACTTGCAGGTGCGGCAACGAGAACCGCATAAGACCCCGTTTCTGCATTTATTGGGACGTTCACCCGCATATATTGGCCAGTAATCACAGCACCTGTCTCCCAGGCATCAGACGCCAATAGTGATGGCATCCCTTCCTGTGCTGTTGTCTTTGCTACCACGAGGCCATCCGAATCAAGCACCATAATTTGACGCGTATCGCCCGCCAGCCGTCTTGCTAGTTGTTGCAATCTTGGATTCAGTGGCTCAACGCTGAACCGATATTTTCTCTCAATCGGCTCAATCCAGTTATGATCGAGTTGGATGAGATCAACCTGCCGACCGACGATTTGAGAGACTGGCATCTCCCACTCAAGACGGTATCCGCCAAAAAACTCCCACCAGTAAGCACGAACGCGGGTGTCTACATTGAGCGGGATAGACGGACCAGATACTACTGCATCAAACGCTCCAGATGCCTCAGCAGCCATGACGACATCGGTAACAGACGATCTGTCAGTCAATCTGAGTCGAACTGCATCAAACGGCACCGCTTCAGACCGCCCGAACAACGGTTCGCGGTAGAATCGAGTTAAATCTCTAACTTCAAGCGCAAAAGCCAACCGATCATCAAATTGGCCGATCTTCAAGCGGATCCGATCATCATTGAGGGCATCAGGAGCATCCGTCCATTCATCAAAGAACCCGTCGAGGAAAGGGGCACTTCGCATTGGTTCAGGTATCAGTCGCAACCCAGGTGATTTGTCCGTGCGAGCGAGCAGGTCGAGTTCGGGTTTTATACTCTGCGCCAGGACACGTAAAGCCTCAGACTGCGCCTCGGTGGCAAAATACTGAAGCTTGTTAAATGTCTGATACCCAAGCCAAGGGACCAATGCGAAAACGGGAACAAACAAAAACAGTTTGATCCGTAAACTGAGTTTCATCCAGGTGGAGACTCCCAGCGATATCCTGTTCCATATACGTTAATTAACCCATCGAATGACTGATCAATAACTTTTATCTTCCGCCGAATATGTTTGATGTGGGTACTCAAGGTATTATTTGTCACCACAGTCTGACGCGTCCGCTCGGCTAACTGATCGTATGTCAATACCGCCCCCTCAGCACGCATCAATGCCTCAAGAATTGCGAGCTCGGTCACAGTCAAATTAACGGGTTCCCCATGGTATGACACCTGCGCACGATCTGGATCAACGATCAAGCCGCCATCGGTCAAGACAGTATCCATTCCGTTGCGCGCACGATTGGCTCGCTTCAAGACGGCCGCCACTTTTTCAACCAACAAGGCAGTAGAAATTGGCTTTGTTAGGTAATCCCAAGCACCTAGCCGCAGACCAAAAATTTGATCAATCTCATCAGTACGACTCGTCAGAAAAATCACAGGTAACCCTGGATAGCGATCCAGCAACCACTGACAAATCCCAAATCCCGCATCTGGATCACGACCAAGATGAATATCCAGGAGAACTAAGCTGGGCTGCCCAGACAAAGCGTGCTGGATCTCATCGGTCGACTCGTACCCAGATACCTTAAAGCCCTTTTTTGTCAGGGCATAGGAATAATTGGCTAACTGATCGACGTCATCTTCTACCACCACGATATGTGAATTCATCGCACCCCCTGTTAGCTCAAATGTCAGTTGCTCCCGTGACCGTAACGCTACCATACCGCGTTTTTGGCTCGATGTTATATTCGGCGTTGCCTGGCTGGAATTCCATGATGATCTGTGAGACTGCATCGGTTTTTTCTCCTCCGGCCTCAACACGAACGGCTCGCATTGCGTGATTATCAAAAGGAACAAGGGGTGCATCCACACCCCTCGATTCATCAACGTATGGAATAAAGATCTTCACTCGCTTTCCTACCACCAAAACTGAGCTGAATATCTACTCGGCGGTCGAGCGCATACTGACGCCCTTGACCGTCTGGTAGCGCCTCATTTTCGCCACGACCTTCAGTTTTTATCGTCATCGGCAAAGCACCAACCTCCTGCAAAACCTTCCCCACAGATGAGGCACGTGCTTCACTCAAATTCTGGTTGTAGCTCTCAGACCCTCTCGGGTCCGCGTGACCCACAAGCTTCACCGTGAGGCCGTCGATCGAACGAGACGCTTTGGCCACCACTTCAAGTACCTGTCTGTACTGCCGTGCCGTCATCGCTGAATCCACATCAAAATGCACGGCCACAGACAGGTCGGTCAACAGCTCGCGAAGCGCAACCAGTTCAGCTTGTGTTTTCGCTCGCGCAGCATTAACGAGCGCCAACTGTGACCGAGCATGAGCAATATCTCGGTGCAAATCAGCTAATTCTTGATTCTTACGAGCTAAGACCCGCGCCTGCACCGTATCATGGCCAATGAGAGCCCCGAGCGTACCGCCAACGACCACCCCGACAGGTCCGGCAACTACAGCACCGATCGCCGCGCCCGATCCAAACCCAATGTGTTGAGGCATATTTGATTCGGTCGCGTCTGCATTTAGCGCGCTCATTGTGAATGCCAAGGTCAGTGTAATAATGGTCTTTTTCATTTGAATTTCCTCCGTTTTCGATAAATGCATTGAATAGCAAAAGCGAATCAATAGATGGGAGGAATCGGGGTGAGATTGTGGAGAAGGAATGAAGGTATCGGATATAGACTTATTTGGCAGTTTAGATTCGTACTAACGCTTGAAGACAACTAGCCCGTCGCCTACAGGACATTCAAGTCAAATGGCAAGTTTCTCGATGATATCAAACAGGTCGATTATTGATGCTGAATCAGGAGAAAGCTTTAACGCCAAGAGATTACCGCCAACAGTGATGATCAAGAAACACAGCGAAAATAGAAGCTTACAGGCAAGATCAAAGGACTCAGAGTAAGAAACCTTACCCATCAATTTTCGTGAAATCGTCATATCATCAGATTCAATAATACCCATAGATCTCAACTTACTTCTACTCCATATCCGCAATATGTACAGGCCAGGGAAAATTGCTCCCAAAGAAAACCACAAGAACGTCGGTAAATAGTGCAAAAGAAGCTCGTGAGAACAGATCCCGATAAGAAATCCTAACAGTGCCGCCATGCCTATCGGTCGTGATGCTTTTTCTTCAGATGGGATTTCTGTCATTATCCACTCAAATTAGGACTATATCCAGAAGGCTACCCCGAGAACCGAGAAAATTCACCCCTCCACAAATCTGGGTTCGTAGCAAGTATCCTAAAATACTACTCAAATCCATGCCCCTCCCGGCCGCATCATAATACCGGTCTGCTTCGATTGACGAAAAGAATTGCTCGCACTATAGTCTCCGACCTACCAAAGCACCGGGGTGGAAACACCCGCTGGACATTTGTAGTTGGTTTTTTTATCTCAACAGATAAGAGTTTCGTAAAAAAATATTTTAGCGGGTATCGTATAAAGGCTATTACCCCAGCCTTCCAAGCTG
>MDTB01096688.1_pt1 | contig 21750 bp, 14 predicted proteins | sample 811161 | NCBI WGS metagenome assembly MDTB01 (sample SAMN05326650, study PRJNA326480) | marine metagenome | isolation source: seawater | place: Mediterranean Sea | collected 2009 | reverse complement strand
TTGATCAAGAAAAGTTTTCATTAAAAAATATTTATTTAAATAATCAAGAAAACTTCCTAGAGGGTGATATGGTAATAAATTTTGATAAAGATTTTAAAATAAAAAATATTAGCAATTCAAGTCTTGATTTTAATTTTAATCCAAATTTATTTGAACCTTTTAAAAAAAATGTTGAATTAAATGGAAACATATCTGGGGAAATACAATTCTCTGGCACTGAAGAGGATTTGAAAGTTAATAAATTATTCTTATCACATGAACTATTTGAGCTCAATTCAGAAATAAATATAAAGAATATTTTATCTGATGATTTTGAGATAGACACTTTTATTAAAAATCTTGATATTAATGAAGCATATTTAAAGTCCAATTATAAATTTAATAAGAGGTTTAATTTACCATTATTTCAAGGTAGTCTAAACATAAAAAATAAAAACCTAACTTTTATTTTTAATGAATTAAATGAATCAGAGAAAAATGAAATTAAACTTGAAGGTAATATTATGCTTGATAGTAAATTAAGTTATCAACTAAAAATAGATTCATCATTCACTGAGAATGACAAATTATTAGAAATTCTTGATTTAAATTATTTAAATTTAAAAACAAGTATCTCAGGCTCTAATAAATTAACCTCAATTAATTCTGACATCAACTTAGTTAAAGACGAAAATGAATTCAAATTTATTACTAATTCAAAAATAGTTAATGATAATTTCAATGGTCAGATAGAATTATTTTCAAAAAACGTTAAAATTGAATCAAATGTCTCTGGTAATATGCTAAATAAATTATTTGTAATTGACAGTAAAATTAATGTAAATGGAAATAACAACTCAGAAGATTTTGAGATTAACACCAATTCAAGGCTTGATCTAGACTTGTCAGATTCAAAAAATATAATTTCTCTTCTAAAACTTGAAAAACTATTTTATAAAAGTTCTGAGAATGAATTTTCATTTGAAAATCTTTGTGAAATAAATAATATTTTAAAAACTAATATTATATCTAATGGCAGTAATTATGATTTTAGAATTTTTTTAAAGGATGGCTTACTTCAATTTAATTCTTTTCTTGGTGAAAATTTAAAAATTAATGGTTATTATAAAAACAGTAACAACCTAAACCTTGATATTCAAATTTCAGATCTAATTGTAAACAATTTTTATGAAATAAATAAAAATCCAATTTCTGGTATTATTAATTCAGTTATTAATGTCAATAGAAGTCCAGAAAATAGAACTTTTTTGATGACTTCAAATTTTTCTAATCTTCAAATTAAAAATTATGATCTTGGAAATATGAATATAAATATATTTGGTAATACAGATTATAGATCTTACGCTGTAAACCTTGATTTAGTTAAACAAGATTCTACTATATTAAAAGGTGAAGGATCTATCATAGCTACTAATGATAAGCCAAATATTGACATTGATTTTGTAATTAATAACCTTGATATTTCATTCATTGAGAAGATAGGTTCAAATACCATGTCAAATATATCTAGTAATATTTCTGGAAAGATTAATCTATGGGGCCAATCTGATAATATTCAGCATAATGGTAAATTATTTCTTAATGACTCAAAGTTCACAATTCCTTATTTAAATATTGATTATTTATTATCAAATAATTCTGAAGTTGAACTCTATAATCAAAATTTTGAATTTAATAATATAAACTTAGATACAGAGTCTAATAGCTCACCAACATTGTTAGTAGGAAAAATAAATCATCAAGATTATAAAAATTGGAATTTAGATCTAAATTTTCAATCAGACAGACTATATATACTAAACAAAGAATATAATGAAAATGATAGTTTTTATGGAGAGGCTTACTTAGGTGGAGACATCAAAATATATGGTCCAACTAATCAAGTTTCAATTAATATTAATGGAGAAACTCAAAGTGGAACAAATATTACCATTCCTCAAACAAATAATTACTCTTTTGATGATTTCTCTTTTATTACTTTCAGTAATTTAAACTCTAATTCTAAAGAAATAACAAATTCAAATTATATATCAAGTCAAAGCGATAAATCACTTGACCTAAATATTAATTTAGAAATAAATGATAATGCAGAGGTTGAAATCACGGTAGATCAAGAAACTGGTAGTTATATAAGTGGAAAAGGTAATGGAGATTTGTTCATGGAAATTGATTCTGACGGAAAGTTTAATATTTTTGGAGATTTTATTGCAACTGAGGGGATATATAATTTTAGAAATCTAGCTTTAATTGATAAAAAATTTAAACTTAAAAAGGGGGGTACAATTGTCTGGGATGGAGATCCTCTTCTGGCTCAAATGAATATTCAGGCATCATATGAAGTTCCAGGTGGAGCAAATCCAGCTTTACTATTAGACAATCCAAATTTTAACAAAAAGATACCAACAGATGTAGAAATTAAACTTACAGGTGAATTAACTAAACCTGATAGTCCAGAATTTGAAATATTTTTTCCTAATACAAGTAGCACTGTTATATCAGAGATAAATTATAAATTAAATGATCCGGAAATAAGACAACTTCAAGCTATTTCACTTTTAACTCAAGGTATATTTATAAATGAGGTGAGTGTATCAATAGAAGGAGTAACTAATAATATATATGAAAAAGTTTCAGAGGTTTTTAGTGATATTCTTGGAGGTAGCCAAGGACCCCTTGAAGTAGGTTTAAACTACCTTCAGGGTGATAAAAGTGAAATTTTAGATATAAAGACTGAGGATCGATTCGGTGTGACATTATCAACTAAAATAAGTGATAAAATTTTATTTAATGGAAAAATTGGAGTACCTATAGGGGGAATAGAAGAGACACTAATTATTGGTGATGTTCAAATTGATTTTATATTAAATCAGGATGGTACATTGAGAGCAAAAGTATTTAATAAAGAAAATGAATTTAGATATATTGGAGATGAACTTGGTTACACTCAAGGAATAGGACTTTCTTATCAAGTCGATTTTCAAACATTTAGAAGTTTAATATCAAAAATTATTAATAATAATAATAATTAACAATTTACCATTATTCTTGAATATCCTAAATTTTTATAATTAAATTAGTGTAACTTAAAAAATGGCCAATAAATTAAAAAAAATTGGAGTTCTTACATCAGGTGGAGATGCTCCGGGAATGAATGCTGCTGTAAGATCAGTTGTTAGATCAGCGGTTTATAATAATATAGATTGTTACGGAATTTATAAAGGCTATGAGGGATTAATTTCTGATGATCTTGTTAAGCTCAATGCTAGAGGGGTAAATAATATAATCAACAAAGGTGGTACTATTTTAAAATCTGCAAGGTGTTTAGAATTCAGAACAAAAGAAGGTAGGCTTAAAGCCAAAGCTACTTTAGATAAATATGACATTGATTCACTAGTTGTAATTGGTGGTAACGGATCATTAAATGGAGCTCTAATATTTGAAGAGGAACATGGTATTAAGACAATTGGAATTCCTGGCACAATTGACAATGATTTAGTAGGTACAAGATGTACATTGGGATATGACACAGCCTTGAATACAGCAGTAAATGCAATAGATAAAATTAGAGATACTGCTAGCTCTCATAATAGATTATTTTTCATTGAGGTAATGGGTAAAGGTTCAGGTCATATTGCTCTAAATGCCGGAATTGGCGCAGGTGCTGAAGAGGTTCTTATTCCTGAACAAGACATGGGGCTTGATAGATTATTAATCTCCTTAAAGAAGAGTGAAAAATCCGGTAAGTCTTCCAGTATAATAGTTGTTTCTGAGGGTGAGAAAATTGGAGAGAATGTATTTAATTTTTCATCTTATATTGAGGAGAATCTCCCTCATTATGAAATAAGAGTGTCAATTTTAGGTCATATTCAAAGAGGTGGTTCTCCAACTTGTTTTGATAGAGTTTTGGCTTCAAGAATGGGTGTTCATGCTGTTGATTGTCTTCGTGAAAATAAAAGTAAATTAATGGTTGGTATAGTTGATGATAAAATGATAACAGTTCCTATAGAAAAAGCAATTAAAGGCGGTCAAGAATTAGATCAAAATCTAATTAGGGTCTGTGATATAATTTCAATTTAATTTAAAAAAATATAAAATGGCAATAAATATAGGTATAAATGGTTTTGGTAGAATTGGTAGGTTAGTTTTTAGAGCAGCAATCAATAATCATGATTTTAATGTTGTGTCTGTCAATGATTTATTAGATATTAATCATCTAGCATATCTTTTAAAATACGATTCAGTACATGGTCCTTTTGAGGGATTAGTTGAAGTATCTGATAGTAAATTAATAATTAATGGCAAACCTGTTAAAATTACTGCAGAGAGAGATCCCAATAATATAAATTGGTCAGAAATTGGTGTAGAAATTGTCACAGATTGTACCGGAATTTTTAATACAATTGATAAAGCGTCAGCTCACATAAACTCGGGAGCTAAAAAAGTTGTTATATCAGCCCCAAGTCCAGATGCCCCTATGTTTGTAATGGGGGTTAATCATAAAGAAGCAAAATCTTCTGATTTAATTGTTTCTAATGCATCATGTACTACTAATTGTTTAGCTCCTATTGCAAAAGTTCTTGATGAAAACTTTATCATTGAAGAAGGGTTAATGACTACTGTGCATGCTGCAACTGCTACTCAATTTACTGTTGATGGTCCTTCAAAAAAAGATTTTAGGGGAGGTAGGAGTTCATTACTTAATATTATTCCAAGTTCAACTGGTGCAGCAAAAGCTGTTACTAAAGTAATACCCTCCTTAGAAGGTAAATTAACAGGTATGGCTTTTAGAATTCCTACTGCTAATGTATCAGTTGTTGATCTTACTGTTAGACTTAAAAAAAATACTTCTTACGAAAACATAAAAAAAGTTATGAAGAAGTCTTCTAAAAATGAATTAAATGGAATACTCGGATATTGTGATGATCTTGTAGTTTCTCAAGATTTTATTGGAGATACAAGAACATCAATCTTCGATGCTAATGCTGGAATGGAATTAAATTCTAATTTTTTTAAAATAATTTCATGGTATGATAATGAGTGTGGATATTCAAATAAACTTCTTGATTTATCAAAACATATATATTCAATTTAACAAATCATGATTTTAGTCGTTGATAGTGGTTCTACAAAAACAGATTGGATTGCCCTTGATGATATTGGTAACGAAATTTTTTCAACTAAGACTTTGGGTTTAAATCCTCAAATGCTCTCTAATGAGATATTAAATGAGAGAATTAAAAATAATTTTGATATATATAAAAACAGAAAATTAGTTGATAAGCTTTTCTTCTATGGGGCTGGTTGTGGAGTTCAATCAACAAAAGATAGAATTTTAAAGGTTTTTAAATCAATTTTCATTAATTGTGAATTTGATGTTAAAGAGGATACATATGCAGCTGTATATTCTGCAGTCGATATTGGTAAACCATCAATAGTTAATATAATCGGCACAGGTTCAAATTGTTCATATTATGATGGTAAAAATGTAATTCAAAAGGTTCATTCTTTAGGTTATGTTCTTATGGATTATGCTAGTGGAAATTATTTTGGCAAATATCTAATAAGGGCTTATTATTTCAACAGAATGCCAGAAAAACTTAGAGAAAAATTTTCAAAAAGTTATGATTTATCTCCAAATTCAATCAAAAATAGGTTATACAGAGAAGAAAATCCAAACACTTACTTAGCAGGCTTTGCTAAGTTTTTAATTGATAATAAGTCTAACGAGTATTTTAAAGAAATAATTTTTAAGGGACTTGAAAGGTTTATAGAATACCAAATACTACAATATGATGATTTTAGTGAGGTAGATATTCATTATGTTGGGTCAATTGGATATTATTTAAGAGATGAAATAACAAAGATTGGTAAAAAGTATAAACTACAAACAGGAAGATTTATTCAAAGACCTATAACGGGCCTTGTTGATTATCATAAAAGAAACATTTTAAGTTAATTAGGCAATAGCAATCATTGATATTTCAACGTTAACATTCATAGGTAATGTTTTAACAGCAATTGTCTCTCTTGCTGGTTCACTTCCTTTTTCTAAATAATCTCCGTAAATTTTATTTACATCTTTAAATAAACTCATATCTGATAGAAAGATTGTGGTTTTGACAACATTATTAAAATTCATATTAGATTTATTTAAAATATTTTTAATGTTTAACATAACTTGATTAGTCTCATCTTCAATAGAGCTATTATTAAGTTCCATTGAAACAGGTTCAAGAGCTATTTGACCAGATATAAATAGCATATCATTTTTCATTACAGCCTGATTATATGGGCCAATTGGTGCGGGTGACTTATTTGTATTTATAATTTTTTTCATAATTCTTAATTTATAATGATCTGTCTGGTTCAGATCTTTTTTCATATTTAAGGTCACTTAAAAGACCAGATTTAATACCAATAAAGAAGTTCCATGATGCTCTAGGGCTAAATGGAACCCATGAAAAGTCTAGCTTCCAACTGTCAAGATCTCTATCAAACCTTATCTGGGTATAGGTAAACCCTTTTTGTTTAAAGTCATAACCTGACGACATACCTACAGTCCATTTTGGTGTTAGTCTAAGATTTGATGAGATCATTAATGAATTTGTTGAAAAATCATTTTGACCTCTTGAATTAGCGTAAGTTAATGAATATGCAAGGTTAAGAGACCACGGCATTTTATATATATAATTAGTCAGGTCAATTTCTTCTTGTTCATCTTCATCTTCCATATTTTGTCTAGAGTCTGAAAAATTTTGTGATACACCAAATAAATCATCACTTCTTCCTCCACCTGAAGTATTCTCGTCAATTTGATCTTGTGTTTGTCCTCTTTTAAATGTATCATTATTTATCTGATATTGAGTTGATATATTAGCGCTTGTTAACCTTAATAACCCCCCTCCATTTTTTGAATTAAATACATTAATTCTATTATTATTTTCATCCAAAGCGTAAGCGTCAAATGTTGCACCTGTATTAACTGTAAAACCCTTTGCAAGATCAACACTTCCAACGATTCTAATTGGAGCTAAATTAAATTTTTCAGCAGCAACATTGTAACTAGTAGATATATTTAAATTTTTAAATATATCAATCTTTCTAAGCTCAGTTTCAGTTGAATCCTTAGGTTTAACTTTGGCTTCTATCACATTTTTAATATTTAAACCAATACTACTTGAATAATCTCTTCCAGGTTGATTATACAACCCACCTTGAAACCTGGTATACTCTGCAGTATTTCCATTCGCATCTATTATATATGAGTCATAATATTTTTCAAAACTTGGGTTATTTGAGTAAGATATGCTTGGTGAGATTGTGTGCCTAATAGATTGTACTTTGTTTTTAGGTTTAAAATTTATAATACCATAAACTTTTGTTGTAACACTAGCGCTGTAATTGTATACCCCAAATCGATCAAATCCACCAATAGTGTCCTTAATAACTCCATTTTCTGCATTATAATCATTATATCTTATTGTTTTTCCTGTCCATGTTTCAGAATATTGTCCGCCAACACTAATACTCAAGTGTTTTAGCATTTTAAAGTTAGTCTGGAACGGAATATTATGTTGAATTCCTGATTTAGCATTATCAAACATTCCTTTCTTTAATAATAAATCATCAGCAAAAATTGTTCTGTTCTCTGCCTTTGATGAATACTGAATATTTATATTCTGGAAAAATCCTTTTTTTGATTTTCCTTTTCTTTCAAATGGATAAAATCTATCAGAACTTAGAGTAAGTGTTGGAAGTGTAAGGTTAACCTCTTGAGACTGAGTATTTTGAGACATGTTAGCAGTTAAAGATAATCTTACACCAGCAGATCCAGGAAAACTTTTCGAGTAAGATACAGAAGAGCTTAAGTTATTATTTAAAAAATTGGCTGTATTTAATTGATTCACAGATTGTCTAAAATAATCACTACTTCCAAAGTTGACTGAGGCAGTAAAACTTGAATTTGGTGAGGATTTAGGATCTTTAGAGTGACTCCATCTTACATTATAAACAGTCGATTTCCCATAATCAGGTAGACCTCTCTCCCCGGTAATTAAATTTTCATATCTAACTGTTAAATTTCCATTGTATTTATATCTTTTTCTATATTGAGACTGAATATTCAATCCATAGCTTCCATTAGTATAGTAATCACCTAAAATACTAAGATCAAAAAATTCTGATATAGGAAGATAATAACCTCCGTTTTGAAGTGAATAGCCTCTTTGGTTACTTTCATTAATGTTAGGTATAATGAAACCTGAATCTTTTGTTTGTTGAGAGGGAAAATATGCAAATGGCAAGCCAATTGGTGTTGGAACGTTTTTAACAAATAAATTGGTAAATCCCGTAATAATATTTCCTCCAGGTACTAACTTACCCTTTCTAATTTTAAAAAAATAATCTGCCTCCTCAGAATCACCACCTAATAAATTTCCACCAGTGGTTACCTTACCGTCCTTTAAATAATAAACTGAGTCATTCTGTTTTTTTGTCAAAGTAGATAAGATATTCATACCATTTTCTTCAGATTTTGAATTCCATATCAAAGCTTTTTGATTGTCAAAGTTATATTTTATTGAATCAGGATTTACAACATTTCCACCTTGAGTAAACGTTGGATATTGGCTAAGATTTCCTTTAGAGTCAGCAATTCTTCCAGCATTAACAATATTTTCTTTGTAATCCAAAATTATTAACCCAGATGTAAGTTCAATATCTTCATATTCAATTCTTGCATTGTTATATAAGATTATCTTATTATTTTTTTGATCAATAATAATTGAATCGGATGCATCATATTTAACATTATCAAGAAGAACAGGTTTTTTCTTCTTCTCTTCAATTAATATAGAATCCTGACTGACCTCTTTAGTTTGAGAGTTTAAGAGACTAAAACCTGAAAAAATAAAAACTATAAGAAAACTTAGGTATTTTTTTTTCAAGATTTAAAATTGAGTTATTAACAAGTTACTTAACTTCTTCAAAATTAATCATAATTTTAATTATAACTATCTATAAGCATGAATTCACTTAGGTTATTAATTCTAGTTTCTCTTAATCTTTATTTATTTCCACTTCATAGTCAAGAGTTAAAAAGTAATAATGATTTCTTCACTGTTGTAATAGATCCTGGCCATGGTGGTAAAGATCCCGGAGCTGTAAGTAATGGTTTTTATGAAAAGGTAATAGCCTTAAATACATCACTTAAAATAGGTGAACAGCTTCAAAAGAAAGGAATTAACGTAATTTATACAAGAACAACAGATAGATTTTTAAATCTTTTTGAGAGAGCAAACATTGCAAATAAATCAGATGCTCAACTTTTTATCTCGATTCATTGTAATGCCCATCCATCTCAAGCGTATGGTGCTGAGACTTTTGTACTTGGTCTTCATGCTAATCAAAGAAACTTTGAGATTGCAAAAAAAGAGAATTCAGTAATTTTCTTTGAAGAAGACTATGAAAATACGTATGAAGGTTTTGATCCAAATAACCCAGAATCTGTTATAGGTCTTACTTTAATGCAAGAAGAGTATCTTGATCAAAGTATTATTGCAGCTTCTTACATTCAAAATGGTTTTGTAAATAGACTAAATAGAAAAAACAGGAATATTAAACAAGCTGGGTTTATTGTTCTAAAATATACTTACATGCCAAGTGTATTAATTGAACTTGGCTTCTTGACTAATAAAAATGAGGGCATGTATCTAAATTCAAATAAAGGTCAGACTGAGATGTCGGATGTTATTTCAAATGCTATTATTAAATATAAAGAAGAATATTTTAAAAATTTATCAAGGTCTAACTTAACAAATAATTCCAGAGATAATAAGATTGTATACAGAGTTCAAATAGCTGCAAGTAAAAAACTTATTGAATTAAAACCATATAATTTCAATGGATTAAAATCTGTTGATGTAGTAAGAGAGGGAAAAATATATAAATATTTATATGGAGAGCATAAGTCTATAGAAGCTGCAGGTGAATCATTAAAAATTGCTAAAGATTATGGTTTTGATTCATCTTTTTTGGTGACATTTCAAAATAATAAAGTCCTAAGATTAAATTGAGTTTATATATAATTTTTACTAACTAAATTATTCTTATTTTTGCATTAATAAACCTAGAATTACTTGAGACTATCTAAAGAAATTAAAGCTGCATTTTTTGTTTTATCAACTATAATGTTATTTATATTTGGTTTTAATTACTTAAAAGGCTCATCTCTTCTTGACAGACAAAAGACTATTTATGCTGTTTATGACGAGGTTGATGGCTTGCTTGTTGGAGCTAATGTAATGATAAATGGCCTATCAATAGGTAATGTGACTGAATTAGACTTCTTAACTAACTCAACAAAAATACTAGTTACCCTAAAGGTTAAAGATAAGTTGAACTTTTCTTCAAAAAGTACAGCCTCTATTTATGAAACTGGAGTCCTTGGTGGACTCGCTATTTCAATTGAACCTGTATTTGACAGAGAATTTATTGTTAAGTCAGGCGATACCTTAAAGTCTAGTGTTAGACCTGGGTTAACTGAATTAATAAACAGGCAAATAGAGCCTCTTTCAAGACAACTTCAAAGTACAATTACGAGTGTTGACTCAATCTTTACTGGCGCATCTAATGTTTTAAATAGACAAACGCAAGAGGAAATAAAAGAATCAATTAGTGTTTTAACGTCTGCGATTAATGCTATTAACAATTCTTCAATAATTATTGAAGAAACTTTGATAGCAAAGAATAATCAAATCAAAAATACAATAGATAATTTTGAAAATATCAGTTCTAATCTTTCAGATGTATCTAATGAATTAAATTCTGCTGGTTTATCTGATTTGATTACAAGTCTTGAAGTCTCAGTTGATGGTATTAATTCAATTGTAAGTAAATTAGAATCGGATAATTCAACAATTGGTAAACTTCTCAACGAAGATGATATATATAATAATTTAAATTTGTCATTGCAGAATATAAGTTTACTTATTGATGATATAAAATCAAATCCCAAAAAATATGTTCATTTTTCAGTTTTTGGTAGAAAGTAAATGATTGATATTTTACCTAATATAATCTTTAGTATTTTACTGATAGTTTCGGTTGGACTTTTCATAAAAAATATTAGAAAATTAGTAACAGTGATTAAACTTGGAAAACGAGTTGATAGATCAGATAACCCCAAGAAAAGATTTTTTAATATGGCTAGGGTTGCTCTTGGTCAATCTAAAATGGTAACAAAACCAATTTCAGGATTTTTGCATGTCATTGTATACATTGGTTTTATAATAATTAACATAGAACTTCTTGAAATATTAATTGATGGCGTAACAGGTTCTCACAGATTTTTTTCTAAATATTTCAATATATATTTTTACAATTTCTTAATTGCTACTTTTGAAATTCTAGCTTTGCTAGTTTTAGTTTCAGTAGTTTTATTTTGGACACGAAGAAACATTTTTAAAATTAAGAGATTCTTAAGCAATGAAATGAAAGGTTGGCCAAAGTTTGATGCTGATAATATTCTATATTTTGAGATAGTTTTAATGCTATTGTTTTTGTCTATGAATGCTACTGATTTAATTCTTCAAGAAAGGAATTTTGAGGGATATTATAAGGCAGGATCTTTCCCTGTTTCTTCTTTTATGATTCCATTATTTGATTCATTTGAAACATCTACAATTTATGTTTTTGAAAGAATATTTTGGTGGTTGCACATTATTGGAATTTTAATTTTTCTCAATTATTTATATTATTCCAAACATTTACATATTCTTTTAGCTTTTCCAAATACTTATTACGCAAATCTTGAAAGCAAAGGAAAATTTGGGATTCTAGAATCAGTAAGAAATGAAGTTCTTCTTATGCTTTACCCAGAGAAAGCATCCCAATCAAATGGCAATGTTGATAAATTTGGAGCCTCTGATGTTCTTGATTTAAACTGGGTTCAACTCATGAATGCATATTCATGTACTGAATGTGGAAGATGCACAAACGAGTGCCCCGCAAATCTTACAGGAAAAAAGTTATCACCAAGAAAGATAATGATGGATACAAGAGATAGATTAGAGAAAGTATCTAAGAATATTTCAACTAATAAAGGTAAGTTTGTTGATGATGAAGATAGATTGTTAGATAATTATATTACTAAAGAAGAATTATGGGCTTGTACATCTTGTAACGCTTGTGTTGAGGCCTGTCCTATTAATATTGATCCTTTATCGATTATTATGGACATGAGACAATATTTAATTATGGAAGAATCTTCTGCACATCCTGATTTGAATAACATGATGAGTAATATTGAAAATAATGGTGCTCCATGGCCATACAATCAACAAGATAGGGAGCTTTGGATACATGAATCTTAAAAAAAAATTAATGAAAAAAGAAGAAGTAGATAATTATTTACATCAAAAAATTGAAAAGGGTGAGACAGTTAGTCCTATCTTACCAGAAGGTATTAAAAACTATTTAATTGATATTGATGGCACAATTTGTGATGATGTTCCTAATGAGGAGCCTGAGAGAATGGTAACAGCTAAGCTTTATCCTGATGCACTAGAAACAATAAATAGTTGGTATGATAAAGGTCATATAATATGTTTTTTTACTGCTAGAGTTGAATCTCACAGAAAGGTGACAGAGAAATGGTTAAGTGATAATGGTTTTAAATACCATAGTCTGCTTATGGGTAAGCCTAGAGGAGGAAATTATCATTGGATTGATAACCATCTTGTTAAGGCTACTAAGTATAATGGTAAATTTACGGATCTAATTGAAAAAAAGGTAACTATTGAGGTCTTTGATGATGATGAATTAAATTAAAAATTATGAAGGTCCCTATTTTATCTGAATTAAAATCTAATGGTAAGAATCCAGAGTACTTATTTTGGATCGGTTGTGCTGGTAGTTTTGATGATAGGGCAAAAAAAGTAACTAAAGCTTTTATAAAGATTCTTAATAGTGCAAATATATCATATGCCATTCTTGGTAAAGAAGAATCATGTACTGGTGACCCTGCTAAAAGATCAGGTAATGAATTTTTATTTCAGATGAAAGCAATTTCCAATATTGAGATTCTTAATTTGTATGATGTCAAAAAGATAATTACTACATGTCCTCATTGTTTTAATACTCTAAAAAATGAATATCCTGAACTTGGAGGGAATTATGAGGTTATTCATCATACTACCTTTATTAACAATCTTGTTAAGAATAATAAGATTTCAATATCTGGAGGGTATTATAAAGGCAAAAAAATCACTTATCATGATCCCTGTTATCTAGGAAGAGCTAATGGAGTATATGAGGCTCCAAGAGATGTAATTGAAAAATTAGATGCTGAACTTGTAGAGATGAAAAGCTGCAAATCTAAATCCTTATGTTGTGGAGCTGGTGGTGCTCAAATGTTTAAAGAGCCAGAAAAGGGTAATCAAGATATAAATATTAAAAGATCAGAAGAGGCAATTAAAACAGATGCAAAAATTGTTGCTGTAAGTTGTCCATTTTGTAGTACTATGATGAGCGACGGTATGACATCCAAACAAAAAGATATTGATGTTGTTGATATAGCCCAGATGATTGAAAAAGCTGAAGACTTATGAGAGTAGATTTTAAAAACATGCCCAATAATTCTAGAATTTGGATATACCAATCAGATAGAGATTTAAATGAATCAGAAATATCAATTATAGATGATAAAACTACCACTTTTCTTGATTCGTGGCAAGCACATGGAAAAGATCTTGAATGCTCTTATTCAATTATTAACAAAAGATTTATCGTTATTGCTGTGAATGAAAATATAAACCCTATAGGTGGATGTTCAATAGATTATTCAGTACAACTAATTAACGATATCTCAGATTCTATTCAAACAAACCTATTAAATAGATTAATTGTTAATTACAAATTTGATAATAAAATTGTTTCAGTTAATCTGAATGATTTAAAAAATAAAATTAATGACGGATCTTTTTCCCCTGAAACCATTATATTCAACACAGCTATAAATACTAAGGGTGAACTTTTAAATAATTTTGAAGTAGATATTAAATCATCATGGCTTTCTAAATTCTTTTAATATGTTAAGAAACTTCTTAATTTTCCTTTTTAATATAAACTTTGTTTTTTCACAAAGTTTATATGATAATTTAAATTTTCCAGAAAAAAAGTGGGTAGATAGCGTCTATTCGTCCTTAACTACTGAAGAGAAGGTGGCTCAACTTTTTGTTAATTGGGTTTCACCAGAACAGTCAAACTTTGATGAAATAAAAAAACTTGTTGTAGAAGATAAAATAGGTGGTCTAATATTCTCAATTGGAACTACAAAGTCTCATGTTGAGTGGTTAAATAAGTTCCAGTCTCTTACAGAAACCCCTTTATTGATCTCTATGGATGCTGAGTGGGGTCCAGCGCAACGCCTATCGGATGTGTTTGCTCATCCCTGGAATATGACCTTGGGAGCAATTCAAGATGACTCTCTTGTAAGAGAGATATCAAAAAGGATGGCTGAACAAAATAAAGCATTGGGTGTTCATATTAATTTTTCACCATCAGTTGACGTAAATAATAATTCAAAAAATCCGATTATAGGAAACAGGTCATTCGGAGAGGATCCAAAAAATGTTTACAGAAAGGCAAAAGCCTATATTCAGGGTCATAAAGATGTTGGAGTTTATACCTCAATAAAGCATTTCCCAGGACACGGTGATACAGACAAAGACTCTCATAAAACACTTCCAGTAATAAGTGGAAATATGAAAAGATTAAATAATGTTGAATTATTTCCATTTAAAAAACTTATTGAGGATGGACTTGCAGAATCAGTAATGTTAGCTCATTTGATTGTTCCTGCCATTGATAAAAAATACCCATCCTCTTTATCATCAAAAACTGTAGGTAAGTTATTACGAGAGGAATATAATTTTGATGGAATAACTGTGACTGACGCTCTTGATATGGAAGGTGTTCTTCAAGATCCGAATATTAATGTTGATTTAAGGGCCTTTGAAGTTGGTAATGATATAATTTTAATATCCACTAGTGTTTCTTCAGGAATAAAATCAATTGCTGAATCATATAATAGAGGAAAAATATCTGAAGAAAGGCTTTCTAAATCAGTTAAAAAAATCTTATCACTGAAAGCTAGATCAGGACTCAATAACTTTAAAGAGATAACATCTAAAAACATTCTTGAAAAAGTGAATACACCTAAAGATTCACTTCTATACTCAAAAGCAATGGAGTCAGCCATTACTCTTGTCAAGAACTCCAGGGAGATAATGCCCTTATCAAAAAATAAAAAGTACTTACATGTTTCCTTCGGTAAAAATAAGAATAGCATGTATTTTACAAATAAAATGGCAATGTATGTTGACATTGAAAAATTTAATGGTCATGATTACACATCAATACATGAAAAAACTGATTATGATGCAATTATTATAACTTATCATGGTTCTAGCACTAGTCCATACGCGTCAAATATTATACCTAAAGATATAGTAACGGAAATAAATAGTATTAGTAAATCTAATAATGTTATTTTAAACTTATTCTTGAATCCATATAGCCTTAATTCTTTTAAATCAATTGATAATTTTGAATCAATTATTATTTCCTATCAGAATAATATGATTTCTCAGGAAATTGCTGCAGATCTAATGTTTGGTATTAGGTCATTTAAAGGAAGAACACCTGTATCTAATAATTTTTTTAAGGTAAACCATGGTTTAACTTTTGATAAAAAAGAAATATTGGGCTTTTCTCGTCCTGTATTCGAGGGTTTTGATTCAAGAAAACTTCAACATCTAGATTCTATTGCAATTAGAAGCATTGACTCAATGATAGCTCCAGCTATTCAAATGTTGGTTTCTAAAAATGGTAAAGTTATTTATAATAAAAGCTTTGGATATCATACATATGAGAAGAAAGTTAAGCTTAAAAATAATCATGTATTTGATCTTTCATCAATAACAAAAATAATTGCAACAATGCCATTAGTTTTGCAAGAGTATGATAAAGGTGAATTAAATTTAAGCACAAAATTATCTGAACTATTCCCAAAGAAAAGATTAAAAGATAAAGCCCAGATACCTATAAAAGAGATGTTATCACACTATGCTAGGTTAAGACCTTGGATTCCTTTTTATGAGGAGACACTAGATAGAAAAGAAAAACCTAAATCAAGGTTTTATAAAAGAAATTCAAAGTCTTCTTTTTCTACACCAGTATCTGAAAACTTATTTTTAAAGACTAATTACCGAGAGAAGATTTTTAAATCTATTATTGAAAGTGAACTAAGAGAAAAATTGGAATATAAATATTCTGATCTGCCTTTTTATTTTTTAAAGTTTTGGTTTGAAGATAAATATAATAAGCCATTAAATGTTTTAGCTGATGAAAGAATATTCAATAAACTTGCCTTGAAAAGAACAATGTTTAATCCATATGACAAGATCAATCTTAATGAGATCGTACCAAGTGAAAGAGATGATTTTTTTAGATATTCAAAATTACAAGGATATGTTCATGATGAAGGTGCTGCTATGTTAGGAGGTATATCTGGTCATGCAGGTTTATTTTCTAATTCGTATGAAGTAGCCATTGTACTTCAGGCTATGATCCAAAAAGGTAAATATGACGACTTGAAATTATTTTCTCAAGATTCATTTGATCAGTTCAACTTTTGCTATTTCTGTGATAAAGAGAATAGAAGTGGAGTAGGGTTTGACAAACCTCAAATTGAAGGGAAACACGGATCCACATTTGGTGGTGTGTCTTCTAAGAGCTTTGGTCACTATGGATATACAGGGTCAATGGCGTGGGCTGATCCTGATGAGAATATAATATTTATTTTTCTATCTAATAGAACTTATCCAACAAGAGAAAACACTTTATTGCAAACAAGTAATACAAGAACAAGATCTCAAGAAATTGTTTACAAATCTTTAATAGACCATAAATGAAAATAGGTATTGTGTGTTACCCAACATTTGGAGGTTCTGGTGTTGTAGCTACCGAACTTGGAATTGAATTGTCAAAAAAAGGTTATGAAATTCATTTTATTACATATAGTCAACCAGTTCGTCTTGATGCTTTATCCTCAAATCTGCATTATCATGAAGTAAATGTTCCGGACTATCCACTATTTAAATACGAGCCCTATGAGTTAGCATTATCAAGCAAATTATATGATGTTATCTCTAAGTATGAAATCGACGTACTACATGTACACTATGCCATTCCTCACGCATATGCTGCATATATGGCAAAAAAAATTCTTATTGAAAATGGTTATAAAATTCCAATAGTTACAACCCTTCACGGAACTGATATTACTCTTGTTGGAAATCATCCTTTTTATAAACCAGCTGTTACCTTTAGTATTAATAAATCTGATATAGTTACATGTGTCTCAAAAAGTCTGATGGAAGATACGAGACAATTTTTTGGGATAGAAAGAGAAATTAAGGTTATTCCAAACTTTATTGATATAGATAAGTACGAGAGGAAGCATAGCATACGCGATAAAAATGTAATTTCAGAAGGAGATGAAAAAATCATTGTACATATTAGTAATTTTAGACCACTAAAAAGAATAATTGATGTAATAAAAATTTTTGAAAAAGTAAACTCAAAGATTAGTTCAAAACTAATTATGGTTGGCGATGGGCCTGAAAAGAAGAAAGCTAAAGATTATTTAAGAAAAAATAATTTAAAAAACAGAGTTATTTTTTTAGGAAAAACAAATGAGGTTGATGAGATTCTATGCTCTTCAGATCTTTTTCTTCTTCCCTCAGAAAAAGAGAGTTTTGGACTAGCTGCCTTGGAGGCTATGGCATTAAAAGTTCCAGTTATATCAACTAACATTGGAGGTTTATCAGAATTAAATATTAATGGCAACTCTGGTTATACAAGTGACATAGGAGATATTGATTCTATGGCAACTAATGCTATAAAAATACTGTCTGATAAATCACTAAAGAATAAATACAGATCTCAAGCGTTTGAAAATGCTATAAAATATGATATCAAAAAAATTATTCCTTTATATGAAAGTGTCTATCAAGAGGCACTAAATATCTATTAATCTGGATTGTAAATTCTTTTTGCTTTATCATATACCTCCTGCTTATCAAAAGTCATCTTTTTTGTTTTAAATTTTGAATATAGATCCATTTGGTCAGTGTAGTGATCTGAACTTGGATTATCAGAGTTCCCAAAAGAAATTATACTTTCAAGTACAGGGCCTTTTTTATTGAATTTCACAAGCCCAATGTATGACTCACCTTGGGTAACCATATACTTTCCATCTTTATATGGCCTAGATGACATAGCAGTTATAACATCTGGAAGTCCCCAGATAGGAATTTCTTTATCACCTCTTACAAGTTTTTGAAAGTCTCCTAAAGTTATATTTACAGAGCCAAAATTATCTATTAAATATGACTTGCTATCCTTTAGAGCTGATATAAGTGTTTCTTCACTTACAGTATTATCATTTTCTTGAATTTCATTTCTATATTTCCATACAAGTTGATAATAAAGAACACCATATATTCCAGCACCTTGTGAATCAATATCTGTCTTTCTATTCCAATTCTGAATAATATCAAAAATTTCAAATAAATCATTGTTGGAATCAATTTCTAAGTTTTCAATTACACTTATATCCATGAAGCTATAATTAAACTTTGATGGAAAAGAATTATCGTATTTTATATCTTTAAAATCAGCATATGAGACTTTATCATAGCTTTCTATTAATTCGATTAATCTAGTTGATCTATTATTATCATAAGTCTCATATCCCATTCTCTCGCTGTAATCTTTTTCATCAGGATTTTCTTCAGCAGATGTAGATTTAAAAGGGGAATGATTTGCATCATAAACAAATCCTGCTTTTGGTTGAATAACTTGAGGAAGATCTTCAATATCATAATATTCTGTCCACAAGGTTTTTTTTGTATCTCCTGGGACAATACCCTTCCAATTATAGCCTTCAGCTCTTTTTGGAATTATACCATTAGATATATAAAATATTGTATCATATTTATCAGCATACCCAATATTAAATCCAGGAATTTGCTTCATTTTTAAAGTATTATAGAATTCAGTGAAATTTTTAGACTTTCCCATTTTCCACCATTGCTCTAGTGCTCCTAAATTAAATAGTGTTGGGGTTCTAATTGAGTAATAGCCAAATTTATTTTTTAGTGTTGGACCATATATGCTTTTAAAATATTTTCGATTTATTTTGATTGGAAATCCAAGAATTTTGATACTAATTTTAGCTTTTAATTTTTCTAATTTATATTCCTCTCCATCAACAATATATTTCTTGTTATCGATCATTCTTAATTTAAATACATCAGTCTTATCTGGATAATTAACTGTGTGTGACCAACCTAAATTTTCATTTACTCCAATCAAAACATGTGGAGTTCCTGGATAAAGTGTACCAATAATATTGGTCCCTTCTTCACTATTTAAATGAACCTCATACCAGGAAGTAGGACCTTCCAGAGGTTGATGAGTATTAATTGCCAAGAATGTTTCACCATTTTTAGTTTTATTACTATTCATAGCTATTACATTTGATCCTGAAAGATTTTGATCTAAATAATTATCTTGTGTATCATTATTTAGAATTCTTCCTGCCCAGTCTGCTCCTTGATTTGAAATGAAAAGTTGCAACTGACTATACATCATCATCATCTTAGGATTAATTGGGAAAAGCTTTTTGTATAAAACTTTATCTGGATTCTTATCTGCATAACTATTTAATCCTTCTGCATATCCTGAAATTACCTTTAGATATTCATCACTAATTTCTCCTATTTTTTGATCAATTAATTCTTTAGATCCAATAAACTGAGTTATAAAATCAGCAGGGGCACCTTTAAGACCAATATAACTCGATAACATTCCATTACCAGCTAAATAAGCTTCTTGTATTGTGTTGAAGTCATCCTCAGCATTTGCCCAGGCAAGACCATATGCAACCTCTGCATCTGTTTTAGCAAAAATATGAGGTATACCATATTGATCTCTTACAATTTCTATATTATTTGGATTAATTTGAGAATAAGTAAATGTACTTAAAAGTAATAAAAAATTGCAAAATCGCATTTAAGATAAGATCAAAGTTAAAAGTCTATAAGCTAAATAGCATGCGAATATAATTAAAATTACTTTTCTATTTTTTTCATACCACTCCATTATCTATTTTTTTAAAATTAAAGAGCTAATTGGAATAAATAAAAGGAATAACCAAATGTTTGTCAAAAATGATATAATTATTGAAACTATTATTAATAATATTGTTAAAGTCCATCTATTTTTCACTTTCTTATTTTATTGAGCAAGATACAACAATTCAAAATCAATATTTTTTAAGGTTAATAAAGATATCTTATGTTTTTTTTTACATTCAAAAGCTAAATTTTTTTAAGTTAGCAATTGATAAAATAACTTATTTAGTAGCAACATTTATAACAATTAGAGCTGCTTAATAGTTGCCAATATGATAATTTATCATAAAAATTTTTAGACAGTTGATAATTTTTAATACTTTTTTTTTGCTTATTAACAATATTTTAACTTAAATTGCGCGTATAAACTAAACTTAATTAACATGAAAAAAGCTTTTTTAGTTGTATTGATGTTATCGTCTAATCTAATTTTTGCTCAGAACACTATTTCTGGTAGTGTTTCTGATGAAAGTAATAACCCTATTCCTGGAGCTACAATTGCAATAGAAGGAACTACAACAGGAGTTGTTACTGATTTTGATGGTAATTATCAAATAAATGCGTCAGCTGGAGATCAGTTGACATTCTCAAGTTTGGGATTTGCATCTCAAACAGTAACTATTGGAAACCAAACTCAGATAAATATTGTATTAGCTTCAAGCGTTGATATACTTGATGAGGTTGTTGTATCTGGTTATCAGACACAACAAAGGAGAAGTTTATCTGGTGCAATTGGTACATTAGACACAGAGGAAGCCATAAAAACTCAGGTTACTAACGCAGCAGAAGCCCTTCAAGGTCGAGTTGCTGGTGTTTCTGTTGTTTCTGGTGGTGCTCCTGGTGCTGCTCCTGTTGTTCGTATTAGAGGTTATGCTACTACAAATGATAATAGTCCTCTATACGTAATTGATGGAGTTCAGACTACTGATGCTAATGTTATGAGAGATATCAATCCTATTGATATTGAAAATATAAGTGTACTAAAAGATGGTTCTGCTGCAATATATGGAGCAAGAGCATCTAATGGTGTAATTGTTGTTACAACAAAATCTGGTGGATTTAACCAGAAAAATACTTTAGAGGTTGACGCTTCTTATGGTATTACACAGGTTACAAGAACTCCTGAATTGTTGAACTTAGAACAACATGCAAACATGATGTGGGAAAGTTTTGCCAATGATGGGACTGCGCCTAGCCATCCTCAGTATGGTAACGGTCCAACTCCATCAATACCAGAATTTCTTAACGTTCCAATTCCAAATTTACCTCAGTATGAAGGTGCTGCTGCTAGAGTAACTCCTGGAGGTACTGATTGGATGGATGAACTTTTTGATCCTGCTAATGTTACAAGAATTAACATAGCTGCATCTGGTGGTTCTGAACAAGGCCGATATAGACTCTCTGCAAATTACTTGAATCAAGAAGGTGCTGTAATTTATACTGGTTATGAAAGAGCATCAACTAGGTTAAACTCTGAATTTAAATTGAG
>MDTB01213391.1_pt1 | contig 21756 bp, 15 predicted proteins | sample 811161 | NCBI WGS metagenome assembly MDTB01 (sample SAMN05326650, study PRJNA326480) | marine metagenome | isolation source: seawater | place: Mediterranean Sea | collected 2009 | reverse complement strand
TCTTCCGAAGTAACCATGTGCACGTGCGCGCTTCAGTCACATCCCGGGGCAACTACCTGGTCGGGGCAGACATCGACGGCTCGCCCCAATCGGTCGAAGTGGCCGAACTGTACGACGTCATCATGCCCATCAGCGCCAGGCTCAAGGACGTGGAGCGCCAAGGGCGTTCCGTGGATGTCACCAAGCGCCAAGATGCCAAGACGTTGGCGGCCGCCATGGCCGACAGCATCAACGACGCGAGTTTGGCGTTTGCACAAGCCCACGCGGGAAGCTTGGCGGCGTTGAACGCCCTGGAAGGACTTGATGCGAAAGAACACAAAGAGCTTTTCAAAGCCACCCTCTCTGCACTGGAAGGAGCGCACGCAGACAATTCGTTCTATCGCCAGGTCAAAGGCCAATACGACCGAGCCAACAAGCCCCGGACCATCGACATGACCCAAAAGCCCAAGCGCGGCACCAAAAACGGAAAATACGCGACGGGTGACATGGCCCCTGACATCGTGATGAACGACCCTTCTGGGGTGGAGCGCAAGTTGAGCGACCTCCGAGGCAAGGTGGTCCTCGTCGATTTTTGGGCTTCTTGGTGCGGGCCTTGCCGACGCGAAAACCCCAACGTGGTGCGGGCTTACGCCAAGTACAGGGACCAAGGATTTGAGGTCTTCTCGGTCTCCTTGGATAGCAAAGCCGACCGCTGGGCCAGCGCCATTGAGCAGGACCAACTCACATGGACCAACCACGTGAGCGATTTGAAAGGCTGGCGCAATGCGGCCGCGCAGGATTACGGCATCAGCAGCATTCCTCACACGATGCTCATCGACCGCGACGGTTCCATCCTGGCCACCCACCTCCGTGGCAGCGCACTGGAATCGTCCCTCCGCGGCATCTTCGGCGAGTGATGCCGAGCTGCGTCCACCTGGCATCCGACTTGCACCTGGGCGCGCCCAACTCCACCCTCTCTCGGGAGCGTGAACGGGCGTTCGTCCGTTGGATGCGTGACGCCGCGGAAGGACGCAGGTTCGCCGAGGGCAAGCCCGCCACAGAACTCCACCTCGTCGGAGACATCTTTGATTTTTGGCACGAATACCACCACGTGGTGCCCAAAGGAGGAGCGCGTGTGATGGGCGCCATCGCGGAACTCTCCGACGCAGGACTGCCCGTGCACTACCACGTGGGCAACCACGACCTCTGGACTTACGGCTACCTCGAAGAGGAACTTGGCGTGTCTCTTCACCGCGAACCCATCCTCTTGGATTGCGACGGCACCTTGTGCATGGTGGGGCACGGCGACGGATTGGGCCCTGGCGACGCCACCTACAAGGTGCTCAAGAAAGTGTTCACCTCTCCTTGGGGCCAAACCCTCTTCAAGACCTTCCACCCGGACTGGGGTGTGAAACTGGCGCAAGGATGGTCCAAGCAAAGCCGCGCCCGAGGTGAGCACCCCATGGGCAAGCTGGAAGACGAACATTTGGTCCAACACGCCATGTCTGTGTTGGACGACGCCGAAGCGCCGTCGCCAGACGTGTTCATTTTTGGACACCGTCACCAGCCCGTCCACGTGCCCCTGCCTCGCGGCGCCGCAGACTACCTCAACCTGGGGGATTGGCTGACCCACATGACCTCGGCGGTGGTCCACGAAGGCAAAGCCGAACTCATCGACCACAAGAAGGGCGACCAAGCTTGACCGTCGTCCAACAAAAAAGGGCCTCCCATGGGGAAGCCCTTTTACATGTTGTCATGTTGAAGGTCAACGACGGACCACAAACTTGGCGGCACGGCTCTGACCGCCCTGCACCATGCGGACCACGTAGTGGCCTGGGGCGAGGTCATTCACGTTCAAAGTCAACTGACGCTCACCTGTCATGGTGAAGGCCTCCTGCATCCAACAACGTCCAGCCAAGTCGTAGACTTCGACTTCCACACTGCCCTGTACACCCGCGGTCGGGAGGTTCAAGTCGCCACCCACCACAGGGTTGGGGTACACGTTCCAAGACTCCTGGAAGGCCACAGGCTCTTCTTCTTCGACGTCGGCCGCAATGCCGCTGACGAAGATGCCTCGACCGTGTGTGCCAGCGTAAATAGCCCCACCGTTGGTAACGTTGCTCCAGACGTGGGGGTCACGGAACTGCTGCTTCAAGTCGAAGACAGGCGCTGTCACCACGTCATGACCAGTAGACATGCCGAGGTTGCTGTAGTTCCAGTCGCCTCCGCCATTGTCGGTCATGAACACCCCAAACTCTGTGCCTACAACGATGGTGGCTCCTGAAGCGTCGTTGGCGTCGACCACCACGTCGTAGCAAGGCATGCTGGACAAAGAGGCGTCCCAAATGTTGCTCCAGGTCACATCGTCCGACAAGGCGTTGAAAGATTCGCGGACTTTGCCCGTGGAACCGCCGTAACCACCCACAGTCACCACCACGTGGTTCGCATCGTTGGGGTCGATGCTCAATCCGGTGACCGCACCTCCAGCCTGGCTCAAAATGGTCTCCACTTCGAGGGCGCCGTTGTCGACGTCTTCTTGCGAGTACACGTCGCGCAACCCGGTCACACGCGTCACTTGGCCGTTCCAGCCGGTGAAGAACATCACATTGCCAGCCTCGTCGCCGGTCTCCACAAATTCGATGGCCTTGGTGCCGTTCCAACCAGAAGGCGCGTCGGCGATGCGAATCCATGTCGGTGTGGTGTTGAAATTCAACACGTCACGGGAGATCCAGACGCCGAGGTTTTGGTTGTCGTAGGCACGCAACCCGATGCAGAACATGCTTGTGTAAGGATCTGTCACACGAATGCGCTCAGGCACGTTGGCCAACACGTCCGAAGGGTAGTGGTACATGGTGTCGCACACCTGGTACTCGTTGTAGATCGTGGTAAACACGTAGGTGGTGTCGTACAAGCCTGTGGGCACTTCCACCGCCGTTTCGATGGTCTCGTCGCCCACTTGCGTGTACAAGGTGTCGGTCACCACGATTTCGTTGGTGAACATGATGCTGTCCACGCCAGCGGAATCTGAGAATTGCTGGCAGTCCACCACCATCTCACCCTCTTGGGGAGCAAGCCAGAAGTAATCGGGATCTTCCGTCAATGGCTCGTCCAAAATGCGCTCTGGACGCACCAACTCTTCCCAGAAGTGGAGGGTGTCATCCTCAGACATGGCGTACTCGAAAGGCAAGTTTTGGCTTGCGGTCTCCAACGGGAAGGTGCCTCCCACAGAGTCTTGTCCGAAGGTGTTCACCAAAATCACAGACTGCTGGCTGTGAGCGTCGTCGAAGTTCTCGTACAACCGAGAGCACGAGTAGAACTGACCCAAGTCGTTGGCCAAGCCATCTCCGTCGGTGTCCACAAAGTAGTCTGTGAAGTTGTCGTCCAGGATCGCGCCAGCGTTGTTCACATCACCTGGGGCGTAAGTGCCACGCACGAATCCACCGTACTGCGACGCGGCAGTCCAAGCGTAGTTGTAGCCAATGGCCTCGGTGACATGGCTGATGGTGGCGTCGAAACCGTCGCCGCCGTTCACCTCCACGGCCATTTGGTCGCTCAAGAAGGACCCGTCAGAAGGAATCAGCAAGCTACCGTTGTCCTGGGTTCCACCGAGCACTTCTTGGCCAGCTCCGTGGGCGATGCCGTAGAATTGGGTCACATTGTAGTTGCGGTTGCAGGCAGTGTACGACTCTCCGTTGTTGTCGCTGCGGTAGATGCCGCCGTCGGTCGCGATATACATGGTGCCGTCTTGCAAGAAGCGCACCTCGTGGATGTCGGCGTGCACTCCGTATGCGAATCCTGGGGCGTCGAATGGCGCAGCCGCAGATTCTGCCTGTTGGAAGGGGCCTGAACGCCACAACTCGATGCCACCCACAAATGCGAGGTTGGGATCAGCCTTGCTGATGCCAAGAGCCAAGTCGTACTTGCCTTGGTTCCGTGGGAGCGGAGTTGCAGTGTCGATTTCGCCGGGCCACACGTTGGACCAGCTGCCGGATTGGCCTGCATTGTCGCTGTGGAACAATCCATAGAAAAAACCACCTGACGTGGCGTACACCGCAAACGCGTTGTGGTTGCCGTTCGCGTCAGGGGTCAAAGCAATGTCTACACGCGCGCGGCCCACGCCACTTTGGGGTGGGTTGCCGTCTTGGCCGCTGCCCTGAGAAATCAATTCGAGGTCTGCAAAATCGCTGTCGATGGATCGGTACACACGACCGTTCACACCAGCCACGAGGCAGTACGACCCATCAGGAGCGATGGCCACGTCAGATGCTGCGCTGGGGGCGTTGGTGCTGCCTTGAACCTCGACGAGGTCTCCGTTGGTGATGGAGCCGTATCCGCTGGCGGATGCAAACCACACGCGGTCGTCGTTGTTGGGGTCGGCAATCAAGGCGTCTGTCGCCGTGAAACTGCCCGAGCCGGACACCTGCTCCCAGGACGCCCCTGCGTCGGTGGAGCGCCAGATACCCTCGCCGCGGAATCCAGAATCGCCTTCACCTGAAGCGCCTTCCCAAGCGGTACCTGTGCCCACGTAGAGGTCGCCGTTGCCAGCCAACGCGATGGACCCCACCATCAAGCTGGGGAAGGTGGTGATTTGGGTCCAATTGTCGCCCCGGTTCATGGACTTCCACAAACCGCCTGAGACCGAACCTGCGTACAGGCCGTTGGCACCAAAGGGTTCAATGGCGCGTGTGCGGCCACCGATGTTGTCGGGACCGAGTTCGTGCCATGACAAGCTTGAAGCTTTGGCGGCCAAATCGCGCTTGGCCTTCTTTTCCACCTTCTGGCGGAGCTCTGCAAGGCCTGCGTAGTCGACCACACCGTTCTCGTCGCCGAGCAAAGCTTGACGAATTTCGAGCGCACCGTTGGGTTCGGCGGCTTTCTTCTCAAGACGTGGGCTGTACGCTTCAGACTCTTGGTTGGACAGGGTGAACCACCCCATCACGGACAGGCCGAGGATGGCGGTTCCAGCGGAAACGCTGCGCAAGGTTGAATTCAACATCATATATTCAGTCTAGATTCAGGCAAAAAGACACCCGAAAGTTACAACAGAAGAACCTCCCGGATTCTCCAAAAGTCGCCTCGTGTGGAAGGAGTGAACGGCTCAAGGGCGAGAGTCTCGCTTCCTCGAGCATGGGATGCAGTTCAGACCACGTGCTTTTCCGCGTGGTACGAGGAGCGCACAAGCGGTCCACTCTCCACATGGCGGAAGCCCTTTTCCTTGCCAATGGTCTCCAATTCGGCAAACACGTCGGGGTGGATGAACTCCACCACTGGAAGGTGCTTGGGGGTCGGTTGCAAGTACTGTCCGAGGGTGATGACTTGACAACCCACACTTCGCAGGTCGTCCATGGTTTCCACCACCTCGTTGAAGGTCTCGCCCAAGCCGAGCATCACGCCGCTTTTGGTGCGAATGCCGGTGTCAGAAAGGCGCTTGATCACTTCAAGGCTGCGGTCGTATTTGGCTTGAATGCGCACCGACTTGGTCAGGCGACGCACCGTTTCCAGGTTGTGCGACACGACTTCGGGCGCCACTTGGATGATGTGCTGAAGGTTGGCCCACTTGCCCGCAAAGTCAGGGATGAGCGTTTCCAGGGTCGTGCCTGGGCTCTGGTGGCGGATGGCGCGCACGGTTTGGGCCCAAATTTCCGCGCCGCCGTCGGGCAAATCGTCCCGGTCCACCGAGGTGATGACGGCGTGCTTGACCCCCATGAGTTTGACCGAGTTCGCCACGCGGCCAGGCTCAAACACGTCAACCTCATCAGGCTTGCCGGTGACCACATTGCAGAAGCCGCAGCTCCGAGTGCAAATGTTGCCCAGTATCATGAACGTGGCTGTGCCTTCGCCCCAGCACTCGCCCATGTTGGGGCAGTGGCCACTCTCGCAAATCGTGTGAAGCTTGTGCTCCGACACAATGTTGCGTACTTCGCGGTACGCCTCTCCGGTGGGCAGTTTGACCCGAAGCCACTTGGGCTTGGGCACACGCTGCTTGGGGGCGCCGTTGGACGAACCTTCTTGTCCAGAATTTCCAGGTGAACCTGCGGTCATGACGCAAAGGTCGGAAAGGAATGCTCAGCTTCGTGCGTCGCCCAATCCCTTGGCAGACCATTGTGCACCCCACGCGTAGCGCAACAGGAACGTAAATTGCATTCGCCGGGGCGCCACAAATGAGGGCGCCATGATTTCCACAGGGCGCCAATACACGTCGGCCTGGATCCCCACGTCCAGGGTCCGGGTGGACGTGCGCGTCTCGCTGAATTCGAAACTGACGGTCTGCCCCACGGACAACCCGGGGTTCCACGCCAAGCTCTCCAGCCCGTTGACCCATGGGGCCCGGCCGTAAATCCGATCCGAGAAATGCTCTTCCGGCGCGTAACGCTCCACTTGCAGGGAGGTGTACGGGATCTCAGGGTATCCGATTTCCAAAAACACCGGTTTGGCAATGCCCATCACGGCGCCTACGCTTCGCGTGTGCGAAACGGTGACCCCACCGCGACGGTATTTCTCCGCCACCATGGACTCCTTGTAGCGTTGGAGGCGCAGGGCGTGGAAGGCGTTGACTTTGCCAAATACGTAAGGCAAGCCCTCCTCGTACACTGGGTTCCGGGTTTTTTCCTCCTTCAAGTGACGCACGAAGACCAGCTCGCCTTGCCATCCTCGGACGACAAAAGCACCGTCGAAGGTCCCGCGCTGAAAGCCCACACCTGCCCCCTGGCTGTGCAAGGTGACGTGGAAGCGTCCGGCGTCGGTGAGCACCACGTCTGCCCCTTCGCCAAACACGGCATCGAAGCCTGTGGTTTGGGCTTGCACCTCGAGGGGCCCGAGTGCGAGGGCCACAATCAGCCACACGCCCAACGCCTTCCGGTGCGCCTCAGATGTTGTGTTTCGGATGCACATCGCTCACGAAGTTAGGTGCATCTTGCACTCATGTCGAATCCGGACTCTCCCACTTGGAATTACAAGGTGTCTTACGTCGATCCGTTGCGCACGGAGAACATGCACCTAAAGTCAGGCCAAACGCTCCTCACCGACGCCCCCACCGACAACCACGGTTTGGGGGAGGCGTTTTCCCCCACCGACCTGCTCAGCACGTCTCTTGCGGCGTGCGTCATGACCATCATGGGCATCCATGTCCAAAGCAAAGACTATGACTTGCTAGGCATCGACACCCAAGTCCAAAAAACAATGGCGGCCAACCCCCGTCGGGTCGCCGCCATCGTGATGGAATTGGACGTTCGCGTGTCTGCACAGGCGACCGACCAAGATTTGAAGGTGCTCGAGCGCGTGGCCCGAGCGTGTCCTGTTGGGCAGAGTTTACACCCCGAAGTCAAGCAGGATCTGACGTTTCGATTTGTCCGTACTTAACGGACATCAGCCGTCGGTGCTTCAGCGTAAGCTGCACAAGAGGTGTACAACGTGCCGCAAGAGCTGAGCGCTGCGGCGGTCAAAAGCACAATGGCTGCGATGCGAAGGGTGCGTTGCATGGGGATTGTGTTTGAGAGGGTTTGAAGAATTCTTGCCCCTTTACGCCGGCACATTCCAAAAGGTTACACCCTCGCCCGAATTACCTTCGTGTCACATGACGACAGACCGCCCATCTCTCCTGCTGTGGACCCTCTTGTGGGTGATGATGGGCGTGGGCTGCGCGACCAGCCTCCAAACCCCAAGCACCCGACGCCCCTACGACCGCAAGGCTTCTGTCCTGCATCCTGAGGTCGTCTTGCACCGGAACATGACCACGTCCAGTGTGGACCTCTACCTCTCGGTGAATCGGTCCGAATTGTTGTACAGCCGAGCGAGTGCGTCGTCCCCGTTCGTGGCCCAGCTTCAAATCGAGCTCCTCGACACGTCTTGGACCGTGGTCGACACGGCCTGGGACCACACCCCCTCCCTGTTGCGCCTGCGCCAAACCTGGCGGGGCCTCGGCGTGCCTGCCTGGGCCGAGTGCGATGTGACCGACCTGCAGCGCAACACGTCTTGGTCCACCCGCCGGTTCCTGGGTCCTTCCGATGGCTTCGGGGCGAGGGACGTCCTGGCGTGGAGCGAGCTCGACAAATGGGCCGTGCGTCCCGACCAAGCCACGGTGAACGACACCTTGCGGCTCATGCTGCCCTCGGCGCTGTCCCAACGAAGCGAGGGCGAGGTGGCATGGTTGCTCTACCACGTGACCCCGCCCAAGTCGCTCCCCCCTCCGCCTTACAGCGGCACACGTGTGCGTTGGGACACCCTCACCCCGGTGAACGTCGGTCAGGTCGTGGCGGACAGCATGATCGTGGTCCAAGTCGCGGAGGGGTTGACCCTGTTTGAATTGGCGTCCAACGAGTTGGCCATTCATGTTCACGGACGTCAGCCGCGGTTTCCGGAATTGGGCCCCGCCCCATCGCTGATCTCGCCCGTTCGGTACATCGCCACCAGGGCGGAGTACAACAAACTCAAGCAAGCCACCCATCCCAAGCTGGCCCTCGACGAATTCTGGTTGGCCTGCGGCCGCACCCCCAACAAAGCGCGAAACTTGCTTCAGACGTACTACGACCGCGTGGAGGAGGCCAACCATGCCTTTTCCGGACTGGTCGACGGCTGGAAGACCGACCGTGGCATGGTGCACGTGGTGTTCGGGATCCCGCAACGGATCCGGCGCGACGCCTGGAACGAGTATTGGGTCTACGGCGAGGAAGGCACCACCAACGCTCTGACCTTCCATTTCAGGCGCAAAACCACCCCGTACGACGACAACCACTTCGTGCTGCAACGAAGCATCCAGTTCCGCTCGGCGTGGGACCGTGCAGTCAGCGCCTGGCGCAACGGGCGGGTTCGTGCGAATTGATCGCCGACCGACCTGAGCGCGACCTACCTTTGCGCCATGCACCACCGACGTCCCTCTGAACGCACCTTCCTGTTTGGCATTCACCCGGTCTTGGAAGCACTCCAAGAGGCCAAACCCATGCAACGCGTCCTGTTTCTCAAAGGGAAACAAACCGACGAGATGTCGGAGATTCTGAGCAAGTGCCGCGCCCTGGACATCCCGGCGCAAGCGGTGCCCAAAGAGCGACTCGACCGCATCACCATGAAAAACCACCAAGGCGTGGTGGCCTTCATTTCCCCAATTGAGTTTCAGCCGCTCGACGAAGTGGTGCTAGGAGCCTTCGAGGCCGGCCAAATACCTTTGCTCGTCGCCCTCGACGGCGTGACGGACGTCCGCAACCTCGGGGCCATTGCACGAACGGCCGAATGCTTTGGCGCCACCGCGTTGGTCGTGCCCGCAACCGGGTCCGCTCCGGTGAATGAAGACGCCGTCAAGTCGTCGGCTGGCGCGTTGCTGCGCTTGCCCATGTGCCGAGTGAAGCGCATGGACCAGGCCATGGAGTGGATGACTCAAATGGGACTCTCCCCTGTCGCGGTGAGCGAAAAGGGCGACGTCCAAGCCCACGAATTGGCGGGAGACGCACCGACATGTCTGGTGCTTGGCGACGAGCATTCCGGCATTTCCGCCGAGGTGATCAAGCACTGCACGACGGCCGTGCGCATCCCCATGAAAGGCAAAACGTCGAGCCTGAATGTGGGCGTGGCGGCAGGGATTGTTCTCCACGCTTTGGGGCTGAAAAGCCCCGACGCCTGAGCTCCGGCAGGGCACTCGGGGGCAGTATTTTTCATCCAACGTCTCGCCCCTGATTACCCCCCGAGTTCACACGCCATGATGCGCCGCACGTTTGGACCCATTCTCGTCTTGACAGCCACGTGGCTGACTCCGGCATTGGCCGCTTGGGGTCAACTCAGTTGCACGTCCTGCAACCCGCAGTTTCTTCAAGTTGAACCGAGTACCCTTGACACGTCCTGCATCGCCGGCAACGCATTGAACTTGCTCCCTGACTTCTTGGACTACACCTCAGACTGTTCCGACGGCTTCAGCACGGCGGTCGCCAAATTTCCTCTGGGAAACGAACGTGTGTGCAACGGCAACCGTCCTGAGGACCTGCCCTCTTTCTTTGGCACTGTCCACCTGCACAACTTCCAGTCGACCGGTCTGGCCAGCAGCAACGCCTTCACCATCGACGGGGAAGGCGGCACGTGGACGATGTACGACGACAACATCGCCACGTTTGAGGGACAGATCTTCAACCGCCTGAACGACAGCCTCCAATTTCAAGTTGAACTCGTGTTGGAATTGTCCACCACAGGATCGTCTTGGATGTCCCAAGGGGGCAACATCAACTTGGCCGGCTCCGACAGCACCGAGGCAGAGAATTGGGGCATTTGGCAAGTCAAACCTTTGATGTCAAGGATGGTCGGGCTCAACACCCTTGCGGGCCAGTTCTTGCTCGTCCAAAACTCCAGCGTCGACATCAGCCATCCTTTCCAAGTCGGCACCAACGCCCACGGTTTCCCCACAGACACGGAAGGGATGGCCGGCAACTTTGGGTGGTCGATGTGCATTGGGTCCGTTGTGCATGGAGGATTTGGGCAGGTCGCCGTGGAGTTTGACTCGTGCGTTCAGTACGAAGCCACCTGCGCCTCCGACCTCGATGCGGTCGGCCGCTACGTGGTGGGGAACCAAGCTGGTTACGTCGAAGCCACCCGCACCGTCAACCTCACAGACCAAGACCCACCCACGTTCACCGTGATCCCTGAAGACCTGGAGCTCGAGTGCCCTGCAGACCCGTACGATGTTGAGCTTTCCGCCCTCCCTGTGGAGCTCGACGACTGTTCTGCATGGGTGCTGGACAGCAACGTGAATGTGGTGCCTGGGACTTGCGTACAGGAAGTGCGCGTGCTGACCACCTACCTCGCCAGCGATGCCTGCGGGAACACCGCCGAGCACCTTCACACCGTGGAAGTGGTCGACCGCACCGCACCGAGCTTGACAGCACCCGCGTCTGTGGAGTTCGGATGCGACGAGCCATTGGTGTACGACGACGCCTTCGCGTTGGATGCCTGCGAAGGTGAGGTGGTGGTGGTGGAATTGGCCGCCCAAATCCTGGACGGCGAATGTCCCGACAACTACACCGTGTTGCGGACGTTTGTGTCGACGGACGGATGCGGAAACGACACAACGGTCGTGCAAACGATCCAGGTGCGCGACCTCGAGCCACCCACCTTCACCCTGCCGGATCACGTGTTCCTCGATTGTGGGGAACCCGAGGAATACCCCGACTTCGCCGTGGTGGACAATTGCACCCCAACCTCGGATTTGCCTTTGGACATCGCCAATTTCTTGGTGGACTCGGAGTGCGAAGGGTCGAGGGTGCTGGAACGTCAAGCGCAATCCACCGACGCTTGCGGCAACCTGGGCCAAGCGTTTCACCTGGTCATCATCTCGGACACCACGCCTCCCTCGTTTGTCGAGGTGCCGGACGACATGACCATGGCCTGCGACAGCGAGACGCCCTTGCCATGGCCCACGGTCGAGGACGATTGTTCCACCTGGGATGTGGCGGTGGTGGAGGACACCACATGGCTGAACTGTCCCCAAAACATGGACGTCGTCCGCACCTTTGTGGCCACAGACGCCTGCGGCAATGTGGCCGAAGTCTCTCACACGGTTTCCCACCGAGACACCGCTCCTCCGCAACTCACCCTTCCCGAAAACGACGTCCAGATCGCCTGCGATGCAGACTGGGTGTTCGACGGAACTGGGTTGGCTGGGGACATCTGTTCTGACGTGATTTGGGACGTGCAAACGCAGGATACGGTGCCCGAAGAAGGTAGCATATTTTCCCGGTTGGTCACAGCCACCGCCTCCGACCAATGTGGCAACGCGACGACAGGGCAATTTCTTGTGCACAACGTGGACAGCGAAGCCCCGCATTTCATCCTTGTGCCCGAGGACCTCACCCTTCTTTGCGAGGATCCCATTCCAACGTCATTCTCGGAGGCCGCCGACGCATGTTCTCCTGTGAACTATACCTCCAGTGACACCACGGTGGCCCACCCTGATGTCGGGGTGTACCAAGTGATTCGAAGGTTTGAAGTCTCCGACGTGTACGGCAATGTCGCCGACTCGCTGCAAACCTTCACGATCTTGGACGACGTCCCCCCGGTGTTCACATTTGTGCCCCCTGGGGACACGGTGTGCGACGTCCCTCCCCCCTTGGTCCAGGCCCAAGCGGTGGACAATTGCGGGGACGTGACCATGGTCGTCTCAGAAGAACTCGCTGCGGAAGACGCCCTCGGCAACCAAACCCTTGTTCGTCGCTACGAAGCCTTCGATTTGGCGGGAAATTCCACCGTGGCCACCCAAGTCGTGCAGGTGGAGAACTACGCCCCCCCCGCTTTTGGCACCGTGCCAGGCGACGTCACGCTGGCGTGCGACCAACCCTGGCAGAACGACTTGCCCGACGTCATTTCGGGATGCGGTCCTTGGGAACTGTCGGTGACGGAAGAAACCCTTGAAGGCTCATGTGGCGACCTTCTGACGTTGGTGCGGACCTTCAACTTGACCGACGAGACAGGTTTGGTGGATCAGGCGATCCAAACCCAAACCCAGGTGGACGACACCCCGCCCGTGCTCAATGCCGTGGCGTTTTGGCCCTTGAATTGTGGCGACGACATGGACGTGTTGCCACAGCCTGTCGCGTTGGACGGCTGCAACGGGGAGACCACCTTAAGCTGGAGCGACGAGGTCTCGGTCCAAGGCTGCGCCGCGCCGGCCTCTGAGATCATCCGGACCTACACCGCCGCCGACGCCTGCGGCAACCAAAGCTCGGCCAGCACTGCGGTGGTGTTTTTGGATTCGATTCCTCCAGTGTGGACAGCGTTGCCCGGGGACACCACGGTGAATTGCGAGGTTTCCATGGACGTCGTTTTGCCAACCGCGCTGGACAATTGTTCTGCGGTGGAGGTGGCTTGGTTCGCAGACACTTTGGGCCTTCCCACCACCGGCACGTACACGGCATTCAACACGTTTTTGGCCTCCGACGCCTGTGGCAACACAGCCTTCCACCTCCAGGTGGTCACCCACGTGGACACAACCCCGCCCAACTGGACCTTCATCCCGGCCGACGTGAACGTCCAATGTGGGGAGGCTATTCCCATGGTCTTGCCCCAAGCCACAGACAACTGCAGCGAAAACGTGGTCGTGGAGTGGCTTTCTGACACCTGGACACCTGGAAACTGCGGCGGCACGGGCACTTGGGTCAGGACGTTTCAAGCTTCCGACATCGCGGGCAACGACACCCTCATGGTGCAACACATCGCCGTGGTCGACACCGTGGCGCCGGTGTTCGGCACGTCCTCTTTGGAGGGCACCTTGTCTTGTGTGGCGCCCTGGCCAAACATGACGCCCAGCGCGGAAGATGCCTGTGGAGCGGTGACCTACATGTCCACAGTGGATTCCGTTCTGGTGGGCAGTCAATGGACGTTGAACATCACCCATGTCGCCACGGACGAATGCATGAACGCCGTTTCCCTGGTCGAGACGCTGGCCGTCATCGACACCACCCCCCCGGTGTTCACCTTTGTCGCCGAGAACCTCACCTTGTCTTGCACCGACGACCTTCCCACATCCCAAGCGGTGGTTGAAGACGCCTGCGGCGACGCAAGTTGGACGAGTTCTGAACTCTGGACCGAAGGGGAATGTCCAGGCTCCGGGGTGTGGACCCGCACGTATGTGGCCCTCGACGAAGCCGGCAACCAGGCCGAGGCGATCCAAACGTTGACAGTGATCGACACCTTGCCCCCGACCTTCACCGTGGTTCCTGAGGCCACCACCCAGGAGTGCGGCCAACCGTTGGTGTTGGACCCTGCACAAGCAGAGGACGCATGCTCCGAAGTGTCCCTCACTTGGTCGTTGGATACTGTCCCAAGTGCCACGAGTCCCTCAGCAGAAGTGATCGTCTTTTGGGCGGCGACTGACGCATGCGGAAACGCCGCCACAGCCAACCACACGGTGTCGTTCGTCGACAACACCCCGCCCATGTGGATCCATGTGCCTTCCGACACAAGTCTGGCCATGGGAGATGCCCTGCCTTGGGCCCAGTGGCTGGTGGAGGTTCACGCTGAAGATGGTTGCTCGGACAACGAAGACTTGACCGTGGAATTCACATGGGACACCTTGGTCAGCGATGGCGCGTGCTTAGACACGCTGGAAGTGGTTTGGACTGTCACCGACGTCGCAGGATTTTCCCACAGTGAGGTGCAGCGGGTGACGTTGACAGATGTGCAGGCGCCCCAGGTGATCGATTGGCCAGTGGATCTGGAAACACCTTGCGATGTGGCGTTTTCAGACAGCTTGCCTCTCGCCAACGACATCAACGACTACGCATGGACGGAAGCGTTCGACACCCTGACAGGCCCTTGCCCAGCAGAATTCACTGTGCGGCGCACCCTTCAAGCCAGCGACGTGTGCGGCAACGAAACTGCCCCTTGGTTCCAATTCATCTTCCACGTCGACACGGTGGCCCCCATCATCGTGACGCCTCCAGAAGACCTTCTCGTAGGAGACCCCAACGACGTGCCTCCCTGCGCAGTCGACGCCCTGGTTTGGGAAGATGCATGCAGCGAAACCACGTTGTCCTGTACCACCGACACGGCAGAGACATACTGCCCTGGATCGTTCATGTTGCACAGGACATACACCGTGGAAGACGCGTGCGACAATCCAACCTCCTGGGTCCAGTACATCTTGGTGGAGGACGTGGAAGCCCCTTCTGTGGCCTCTCCTGTGGACGACATCAACGTGTCCTGCGACGCAGTGGTGATGCCCTGGACAGTGGCCGAACTGTACGCCACGGACAACGCCACCTCCGCGGGCGACCTGGTGCTTGAATTCCTCGGGGAAACTGAAGAAGGTGACAACTGCGCGTGGACCAAGACATTCAGCTACCGTTTGACGGACCTGTGCGGCAACCAAGCAGACACGAGCTACACGGTGACTTGGGCAGACACGGCCCCACCCCAATGGGGCTCCGCGCTCGAACCCTTGGAATTCCATTGTCCTGTGGAGGTGCCCAACTGTGAAGACACCGACATCGACGCCACCGACGCTTGCAACCCATGGACTTGGGACTGCGTCGATGCGTTTGAAGGAGGAGACTGCAACGGCCCAGACTGCGTTTTGATCCGTTCCATCACTTTGACAGACGCATGTGGGAACGCGACCACCCAAGACCAAAACATCGTCATCAGCGAACCGCCCACCGCTCCAGACTTGCCCACTGGATTCTCCCCCAACAACGACAGCTTCAACGACCTCTACCTGATCCGAAACGTGGGCCCCAATTTGGGCCATTTGCCTTGCGATTGGTTGGACAACACCTCCTTGAATGTCTTTGACCGCTGGGGGAGCTTGGTGTTCACGTCCTCGGATGTGACGGTACCCTGGGACGGCACCAACCTTCAAGGCCAAGTGCTCCCCACAGGCACCTACTTCGTGGTGTTTGACGCCAACGGCATCACGTACAACGCTGCAGTCGAACTCCGCCGATGAACGCATTCCCACATCTTCAAGCTGCGTGCCTCGCCCTGGTGGCAAGCCTGCATTGTGCTGCACAGGTTCACGCGCAACAGGACGTGCTCACAGGGCAATACCTGTTCAACATGACGCTTGTCAACCCTGCCGCCGCAGGTTCTGCTGGGCACTGGCAAACGATTGCCATGCGCCGCATCCAATGGGCCGCATTTGAAGGCGCCCCCAACACCAGCATCCTGTCCGGCCACGGCCTCGTCAACGACCCCTCTCTCGGCTTGGGGGCCAGCGTGGCGGTGGACGCCATTGGCATCAACTCCACCTTTGAATTCGCCTCCAAAGGAGCTTACCACATGAGTGTGGGGTCCGACACCCAGTTGAGCTTTGGGCTCCGCGGCGGACTGATGCAACACCGCTCCCAGCTCGCCCTGACTGACGTGATCGATCCAGCAGACCCCCTGTACCAAGGCACACAGCTGAGCGCTTGGATCCCCCGCTTTGGTTGCGGCCTCATGGTTCGACACCCAACATGGGATGCCGGGATTTCTGCCCCCACCTTGTTCGTCGTGGACAATGCGTTGCACGGCACCATCACCTCGTTTTACAGAAACCACATGTACGCCCATGCGGGATACCACGCCAGCTTGACACCATGGTTGACCCTCCACCCCTCTGTGCTGTTCAGGTCCACCCCTGACGTGCCGTCCATCTTGGATGTCAACCTCTTGGCCGAATTCACCGGAGTTGCTTCATTGGGGTTGGGCTGGCGTGTGGCCAACAGCTTGACCGCCATCACGCAGTTCCAAATCACAGAAGAACTCCGCATCGGGTACGCCGCCGAATTCGCCGCCACCGACATCCAACGTGTGGCCGGAGGTACCCATGAGCTAGTCTTGCTCTGGGACTTTGGCAAAACCCGGGCCTCCAACCCTTCCAATTTTGGCGCCATACGGGCTGGGGTGTCCGGAATCCAACGCCACTGAACCCTATGACTGAACACAAACAAGGCGGACCGTATGTTCCGCCTTGTTTGTGTTGGGACTGCGCTCGATCAACGGAACGCGACGCCGAGGTACTGGGCGTTGGCCCCCAACTCCTCCTCGATGCGGAGCAACTGGTTGTACTTGGCAATGCGGTCTGAACGGCTTGCAGAGCCAGTCTTGATTTGACCGGTGTTCAACGCCACGGCCAAATCGGCGATGGTGGTGTCCTCGGTCTCTCCGCTGCGGTGGCTCATCACAGAAGTGTAGCCCGCACGGTGGGCCATGTTCACTGCGTCCATGGTCTCGGACAACGTGCCGATTTGGTTCACCTTGACCAAGATGGAGTTGCCGACGCCCTCCTCGATGCCACGGGACAAGCGGCGCACGTTGGTCACAAACAGGTCGTCGCCCACCAACTGCACGCGGTCTCCCACCACATCAGTGAGCTGCTTCCAAGCCGCCCAATCGTCCTCGTCCAAACCGTCTTCGATGGACACGATGGGATACTTGTCGCACCATCCCTTCCAGAAATCCACCATCTCCGCACCGGTGCGCTGGTCGCCTGTGCTTTCAAACTTGTAGAGGCCGCTCTCCTTGTCGTAGAACTCCGACGCTGCGGCATCCATGGCCAACAACACGTCCTCACCCGGGCGGTAACCCGACTTTTCGATGGCCTTGAGGACCACTTCTACCGCTTCCTCATTGCTGCCCAAATTGGGGGCAAAGCCGCCTTCATCCCCCACATTGGTGCTGTGGCCTTGGGCCTTCAACACGCTCTTGAGGTTGTGGAAAATCTCCGTGCCCATGCGCAAGCCATCGGTGAACGTCTCGGCGCCCACTGGCATGACCATGAATTCCTGAATGTCAATCTTGTTGTCGGCGTGTGAACCTCCGTTCAAGATGTTCATCATGGGCACAGGCAACGTGCGTGCACCCACGCCACCCACGTAACGGTACAACGGCAATCCCAGGCAATCCGCTGCGGCGCGCGCGGCGGCCAAGCTTACGCCCAAAATGGCGTTCGCACCCAAGTTTCCTTTGTTTTCTGTGCCGTCCAACTCCAGCATGGTCTCGTCGATGAGACGCTGGTCAGTGACGTCCATGCCCACGAGCGCTTCTTGCAATTCGTGGTTCACGTGGGACACGGCACGCTCCACGCCCTTGCCCATCCAAGCGTCTCCGCCATCGCGCAATTCGACCGCTTCGTGCACACCTGTAGAAGCTCCTGAGGGGACTGCAGCCCGGCCAAACGAACCGTCTCCGGTGCCCACTTCAACTTCCAGAGTGGGGTTTCCACGCGAGTCCAAAATTTGGCGGGCGTGGACAAAATCGATGTAACTCATCAAATGAATCTTGTGGGGATCACTCCCCGTGAAGGCCGTTGTTCATTGCAGAACGGCGGTTTTTTCTTGTGCAATGTTGGCGACAAAGTCGTCAAACAGATAGCGGCTGTCGTGAGGGCCTGCTGAGGCTTCAGGGTGGTATTGCACGCTGAACACAGGATGCCCCACCAGGCGAATGCCGGCCACGGTGTTGTCGTTCAAATGGACGTGGGTTTCTTCCACATCCACGTTGGATTCCAGGCTCTCGCGGCTGATCACAAACCCGTGGTTCTGGGAGGTGATTTCGCAGGTTCCGGCAATCAAGTTTTTGACGGGGTGATTCACGCCTCGGTGGCCGTTGAACATCTTCTCAGTCTTCACCCCTTGGCTCAACGCAAGAACTTGGTGGCCAAGACAAATGCCAAACACCGGCAAGTCACTCTCCACCAACTTGGCCACCTCGGCAACCACACCTGGCATCGCGGCAGGGTCGCCTGGGCCGTTGCTGAGCATGATGCCCTCTGGCTTCCATGCCAACAAATCACTGGCCTCGCTGTCCCATGGGAACACCTTGACGTGGCAACCGCGGTCCACCAAGCAACGCACGATGCTTTCCTTGACCCCGAGGTCCAACAACGCCACACGGTGCGCATTGCCAGCACCTGCTTCACGGACTTCTGTTACGCTCACTTGGCTTGAAAGCTCCATGCCCTCCATCGACGGCACGTTCGACAACTTGGCCTTGAGCTCCTCCACACTGGTGCCGTCGCTGGACACCACAGCGTTCATGGCGCCATACTCGCGAATGTGCGTGACCAACGCCCTCGTGTCGACGTCGCGAATGCCCACCACGTCGTGGCTTTCCAAATCATCTTGCAGCGTGCCGCTGCCGCCTGGGCGGCTGGCCACAGATGAGAAGTTGCGCGCCACGACGCCCGCCACGCGAGGTCCAGAAGATTCGGTCTCCCCTTCATGCACGCCGTAATTTCCGATGTGCGCGGTCGCCATCACCACAATCTGCTTGTGGTAGCTGGGATCCGTGAAGATTTCTTGATAGCCGTACATCCCGGTGTTGAATGCAATTTCACCGAAGCTGGTGCCACGGCTTCCGGCTGCTTTGCCATGGAACACAGTTCCATCGGCCAAGACCAACACCGCAACTGGAGGCAATGGGTTGTCAATCATGCCGCGAAGATACAGATTCGAATCAGCCACTCATTCACAGAAAACCACCAACTTCCAACAAAAAAGGGAGACCTGCGGGTCTCCCTTTTTTCGTTCAGGAAGCTGGATTCAGTCTTCCTTCTTCTCTTCAGCCCCCTCTTCGGCAGCTGGTGCGTCGTCGGCTGCTTCGGCCGCAGGGGCCTCCTCAGCTGTCTCAGCTGCTGGTGCGTCGTCGGCTGGGGCTTCCGACGCTTCTTCCACGACCACGGCATCCTCCACAACCGGAGCGTCTGCAGCAGGAGTCGCCTTCTTGGCACCTCCACGACGTGAGCGACGGGTCTTCTTCTTCTCTTCGCGTCCGTAGATTTCGTTGAAATCGACGAGCTCGATCAAACACATTTCAGCGTTGTCACCCAAGCGGTTGCCTGTGCGAATGATGCGGGTGAAGCCGCCCTCGCGGGTGCTTACTTTGGGACCCACTTCGCGGAACAACTCGGTCACGGCGTGCTTGCTTCCGAGGTAACTGAAGCACACACGACGACTGTGTGTGGTGTCGTCTTTGGAACGGTTCACAAGAGGCTCCACAAACTTCCGCAGCTCTTTGGCCTTGGCCACGGTGGTGGTGATGCGCTTGTGCTCAATCAAGGAGCAGGCCATGTTGGAGAGCATCGCTTTGCGGTGTGCGCTCTTGCGGCCGAGGTGGTTGAATTTCTTTCCGTGACGCATGATTACTCAGATTCGAGTTTGTACTTGCTCACATCCATGCCAAACGCAAGGTTCTTGCCTTCGACGAGCTCTTCCAATTCTGTCAGAGACTTCTTGCCGAAGTTGCGGAACTTGAGCAGATCATTCTTGTTGAAAGCGACGAGGTCGCCGAGGGTGTCAATGTCAGCTGCCTTCAAGCAATTCAAAGCACGGACGCTTAGGTCCATGTCTGCCAACTTGGTCTTGAGCAACTGGCGCATGTGCAGGCTGCTTTCGTCAAACTCCTCCTCCACGTTGCTGTCTTCTGGCTCGAGAGAGATTTTCTCGTCAGAGAACAACATGAAGTGGTGAATGAGAATCTTGGCAGCTTCCTGCAACGCTTGCTTGGGGTGGACACTTCCGTCGCAGTCCAATTCGAGGATCAACTTCTCGTAGTCGGTTCGTTGCTCCACACGGAAGTTTTCAATCTCGTACTTCACGTTACGAATCGGGGTGAAGATGCTGTCGATGGCGATGGTGCCCACAGGAGCCTCCTCACGCTTGTTCTCCTCTGCGGGCACGTATCCACGTCCCTTGCCGATGTTGAGTACGAGGTTCAACTCCACAGACTCGTCCATGTTGCAGATGACCATGTCGGGGTTCATAACCTGGAAGGCCGAAGTGAACTTGCCGAGGTCGCCCGCAGTGAAGGTCTTTTGGCCCTTCACAGAAACAGTCACAGACTCTTGGTCGGTGTCCTCAATGTGACGGCGGAAACGAACCTGCTTGAGGTTCAACACAATCTCCGTCACGTCTTCCACGACACCCTTGATGGTGCTGAACTCGTGGTCGACGCCCTCCACACGGAGGTTGGTGATTGCAAAGCCTTCCAGAGAAGACAACAGTATGCGGCGAAGCGCGTTGCCGACGGTCAAGCCAAACCCTGGCTCCAATGGACGGAACTCAAACTTGCCATTGTAGTCGGTTGAGTCAAGCATGATGACCTTGTCCGGCTGCTGAAAATCGAGAATTGCCATGTGTTTTGGTTCAAGGGTGGATTACTTCGAATACAATTCCACAATCAAGGACTCCTTGATGTTCTCTGGAATCTGATCCCGATTAGGAATGTTGATCATGGTTCCGGACATGGCTGCGCCATCCCAGTTCAACCAATCGTGCCTTTGGTTGCTGTTTGCGAGAGACGCAGTCACCACTTCGAGGGACTTGCTCTTCTCGCGAACGCCCACCACATCGCCCTCACGCAAACGGTAAGAAGGGATGTTCACAACTGAGCCGTTCACAGTGATGTGACGGTGCGACACCAATTGACGGGCACCGCGACGTGTTGGGGCAATGCCCAAACGGTAGACGATGTTGTCCAAGCGACGCTCGCACAGCTGGAGAAGAATCTCACCAGTGATGCCAGACTTCGCGTTGGCCGCCTTAAACATGTTGGAGAACTGCTTCTCCAAGATGCCGTAGGTGTACTTGGCTTTCTGCTTTTCCGCAAGCTGGACTGAGTACTCAGACTCCTTCTTGCGACGACGGGTGTTGCCGTGTTGACCAGGTCCGTAAGGGCGGCGCTCAAGCGCCTTGTCTGGTCCAAAAATCGCCTCTTTGAAGCGACGTGTGATCTTGGATTTGGGTCCGCGGTAACGTGCCATAAATCTTGATTTCTTTCAGTTCAACGACGATTAAACGCGACGACGCTTTGGAGGGCGGCACCCGTTGTGTGGAAGTGGGGTCACGTCCACGATTTCAGAGACTTCGATGCCCATGTTGTGCAGCGTGCGGATGGCACTCTCGCGGCCCTGTCCAGGACCTTTCACGAACACTCGGATTTTCTTGAGTCCAGCTTCCAAGGCAACTTTGCCACAATCCTCGGCTGCACATTGCGCAGCGTAAGGCGTGTTTTTCTTGGAACCACGGAATCCCATCTTTCCGGCGCTTGACCAGGAAATCACCTGACCCGTGTTGTTGGTCAGGGAGATGATGATGTTGTTGAAAGAAGAGTGGATGTGGGCTTGGCCCTGCGATTCCACTTTGACCTTCTTTTTCTTGACGCTTTTCGCCATCGTCGTTGGTTTTGGAGGTGATCGGCCCCTCGGGACCCATGTGTTCAGACCGAAGTCTGGATGTTATTTCTTCTTATTCGCCACAGTCTTGCGCTTCCCTTTCCGGGTGCGGCTGTTGTTCTTGGTGCGCTGACCGCGGAGTGGCAAGCTGTTCC
>MDTB01153301.1_pt1 | contig 21762 bp, 42 predicted proteins | sample 811161 | NCBI WGS metagenome assembly MDTB01 (sample SAMN05326650, study PRJNA326480) | marine metagenome | isolation source: seawater | place: Mediterranean Sea | collected 2009 | reverse complement strand
GGGATTCACGGATTGATCCAAGAGAACCAGACTATGATCCAGATTACGATCCGTCACAAACCCCTATCAAGGGGTTTTTTTTATGCTAAAATAGGTTCAGTAAAATTAAATTGATGCATTTTTATTTGGATGGTTACAAGAATATTCCTAATAGGTTTAATCTTGGTGAGACTACACGTTCATATAAACAGAGGCATAGTGATGGTGACTATGGTAAAGCAAAGCAGATATTGACTGTCTTTAATTCTGAGTTTGTGAATCATGGATATTGGGAAGATCAGTCTACAAGACGTGATAAAGATTTGGATATAGGTCATCAAGATCATGTTATACATGCTTGGTTGAAGAAAGAATTACCTGGTATGACACAGATTGGTAGAGAGACTTTTGAGTTTGATGAGTCTATCTATAGTATGGATATGGTAGTTCAGATGGTTGAAGAGAGATGGTTCTCTGGTGCAGTAAAGAAATGGGAAGTATTTGAACCACGTACATATCAACAGAGGTTTTTAAATAAGATCTCTAAAGCATGGCAATCTGATTACACTGATTTTTTATTGTTTGCTAAACCTAGATCAGGTAAGTCTGCAATGATGCTTAAGCATATTGATAACTGGGATACCAAGTTGAGTGTTGTTTGTTCTAGACAGAAGTCACCAGAGCAATCATGGAAGAAGGATTCTGATAAGTTCTTCCCAAATGTCAGATATATCTCAGTTAAGAATAAGAGTTGGAAGAAGGAATTAGAATATTGGATGGAACGTCCAGTTAATATTGTTTTGTGGGGAACAGTACAAGCATTGACTAAACGTGACATACCAAAACCTGAGATTCTTATATTTGATGAAGCACATATAGGTGGAACTGCTAAAGAGTTTGTTGATCTTAAGGAGAAGTTAGATACTCGTACAGTATATGTCTCTGGTACTGCTCATAAGTTAGCATGGATGTTTAATGAAGATCAGAAGTTTATCTATACTTATTTTGATGAGCAGTTGGATGTTATGAGAGGAGTCTTTGAACGTCCTAAGATGAATATTGCAATGACTGATTATCAGAGTGCAGAGTATAAGAAGATTTTTGGTGATGACCCAGATGCAATGGGTAATATATTTTTGATGAAGGATAAGAAGTTCCTTTATCCAAAACTTGTAAAGGAATTTGCTTTTAATACATTTGGTCCTCAACGCAATCTTAGGATTGGTGATCGACTTCTAGAAGGATCATATATGATGATGTGCTTACCATCAGTAGCAGCATGTCATGAGTTTAAGAAGGAAGTTGAGTGTTATTATCCTGCTCTAGTTGTTACTAGTGATACTGGTCGTGATGCTGCTGACATTGAGAAGTTTATGGGTGATAATAATAAAGCACTTATCATTACTCAGTCTGCAAATGTATTAGGTTTTACTAATGAGAAGATTGATACTATTTTGAACTGTAAGGGTGGAGAATCTATTGAGTTCTGGACTCAGTTTGCCTTCCGTGGAGGGTCTGGAGACCATGACTGGTGGGTAATTGACTTTGCTGGAAAACGTTGCTTGAAGGCGGTTTACACTGCATATCAGGTGGCATGTGATAGTAATCCTCAGTTATCTGAATATGAAGTAACAGACTTTACTAATATTTTTGAATGGCAAGATGGATTTAGTGAAATTAATCAAGACGCATTTGAGAGTGCATTATCTGCTGACATTGAGACTAGTATATCTTCAATGGGTAGTATAGTTCATTCAATGGATTTGAGTGATGTTGAGTTTGACTTCTCTGCTTCTATATTCTCCAGTCATTCTGCTGTATCTAAAGTAATAAAGGATGTAGTGATTGGTGACAGTGGTGGTAATAATGATAGTGCTCAAACGAGAGAGGATGTACTCGTAAAAAAGTAGACAACCCTGAACTACTTAAACAAAAGGTAGTCAGGGCAATCGTAGAGAGTATACCATTGAGTATGTTCTATATCATTAAGGAAGGTAAGAACATCAATTCTATATCAGACATAATAGATTCATCAGTTTATGGTGAGGTTAGTGGTGATACTGAAGGTGTACTTGCTAAAGTAATTGAGAAGAATCCTACTACTAGAGAGAATCTTACACGTCGTATAGGTAGAGAGACCAATACTATTAAGACACATATGAGACAGTCGGTATCTAAGACTTTAGATTCCCTCTCAGTATCTTCTGACATCCATCAGACTATCCCAAGACCTCTACTTGATACAATGATCGCTGACTTACAAGACACTTCACAGACTCTCCTACATGGAGATCCAAGCGGTTCTCATACTGCTAGACTATTGGAAAAGAATGTTAATGTTTATGGATTGACGGTATGGGATCATTGCGAAAACCATACAAATAGAGTAAAATATATTGACAAGAACATTACCGTCACTAACGAAGCACCAGTGTTACGTCCAACAGCAATTCTTGCTAACCCTCCTTATCAGGATACTACTACTCCTGCTAAGAACAATAAGTTGTGGCACAAATTCATTATGCAGCATATGGATTTGTTGGATGATGGTGGTGATGCATGTGAGGTTACTCCTGCATCGTTTATTGGTGATACTGGATTTGGTAAGAAGTTCCTTAAACTCGCTTCTACCATCTATAATTTGAAGAAGATTGATTATACAGCAGATGAATATTTTACTGAGGGTGTCTCTATATGTCGTTGGCACTTAACTAAGGAACCATATCAAGGTAAGACTAGAGTTATTACAAAAGATGGTGAGTTTGATTGGGATCTTCGTGATGGTGTACCAGTATGGGGTAATAAAGCATTAGAGTATTCTATCTTGAATAAGATTGCTAACTCTAGTCATCCACGTATCCCATTGAGGATGGGTCAAGCGATTGCTACTGAAGATTATTGTGATGATGGTGAGTATGAAGTCTTACATACAGGTAATAATCCTCGGAAGACTAATATAGAACCTGACACTGGTGATGTATTGAAGTTTGTTGTACCATACTCTACTTCATATAAGAAGAGATTTATAACTGATGCACATATTGGTATGCTTAATGTATGGTGTCCTATTACAGATAGAGAAGAAGGTGAGAGATTATCTGAGGTTATTGGGCATCCATTAGTTCAGTTCTATATTGACAAATATAAGAGGACTGGTGGATTCACTGCTGCGGTTAAGAACTCAGAAGTACCTGATATTACAGACTATGATGATCTAGATACTCAGTTCAACTTCACTAAAGAGGAAGTTGATTATCTGGTGACTAACAATGTCCTCTAAGAATAGACACAATCAAAAACTTGGATCTACTATCAGTAGAAGTGATCAGAGGATTGCTAATACTGCTGAGGTATTCACTCCACCTGCTTTATGCGACAAGATGATTCTTGGTATACCTGAGAGTGTTCTTAAAGATCCAACTTCTACATTCTTAGATAACTCAGCAGGTAATGGTAATTTTATTGTACAGTTAAAGAAGATATTGATGAGGTGGCATAGTAGAGAGCATGTTCTTAATAACATGTTGTATGCTGTAGAGTTCATGGAAGATAATCATAATGAGATGTGTGACAGATTGGGTGTACCTATAGATCATCCTCATTATGTGTGTGCTAATGGATTGGAATATCATTATCGTTTTGATGGAACTGTTGGAGATGTAACATTAGACCAGTTCTTTGAGTGACCTTCCCATAGTATGATATAATATACGTATGGAACTTCGTACACACCAAAAAGAAGCACTTGACGTTATGCGTCATAAGCGTAAGGGAATCATTTGTGTCCCCACAGGTGGTGGTAAGACGATGATTGCCATAGAGCATGCCAAGAGTTTGTTTAGTAAACCTTCATTCTTTGGTCAAAAGACCATTGTAGTTGTTGCTCCTAGACTACTGCTTGCTAATCAGTTATGTTCAGAATTTACTGAGCATATTATTGATGCATGTGTTCTACATGTTCATAGTGGAGATTCTGGTAACTACCACTCTGCCACTAAACCTGATAAGATCTCTACATTTTGCTATTACTTCCGTAAGCAGCATAGAATTATTTTTACTACCTATCATTCTTTGCATAAGGTAGTTGAGTCAGGTATTAATGTAGATGCTATTTACTTTGATGAGGCACACAACAGTGTACAAAGAAATTTTTACCCTGCTGTTAAATTTTTTGCAACTAGAGTTCATGGTGGGTGCTATTTCTTTACTGCTACTCCTAAGTTTAGCAGTACTCATAAGAGAGCAGGAATGAATGATGATCTCTTTGGTGGGATTATCTACAATGTACCTGCACCCAAGTTAGTTGCGTCTGGTACTATTCTACCTCCAGAGATTAAGACTGTGAGTATTCCTGTTCCTAGAGAGAAGGATGATCATCATCTTGATTGTGAGACTCTCCTAGATCAGATTGTAAATGAAGATCACATGGAGAAGGTTCTAGTTGCTGCACCTAATACTAAGGTGATGATGAGGATGCTCAGTGAGACAGAATTCTGTTCCTTCCTTAAATGGTTAGGATATGATCTATTCTGGATTACTGCAAGGCATGGTGCTTTTATCAACAATAAGAAGGTATCTCGTGATGAGTTCTTTGATACCATGAGAGAATATGGAGAAGATCCTGATAAGAAGTTTGTTCTTCTACACTACTCAATCTTGAGTGAGGGTATCTCTGTACCTGGTTTGACATCTCTTATTCTTCTTAGGAATATGAATGTCATTGAGATGTGTCAGTCTGTTGGTCGTGTTATTCGTCCTGCACCAGACAAGCAGTTTGGGAACATTGTTGTTCCTACCTACAGTAACAATGTGGGTATATCAACTGCTCGTCGTTTAGAGACTGTCTATGATACCGCCTTTGTCGAGGGCGAACCTGTAATTGCTAACATGAGATGAGCAAAGAAATTCCTACCAAGGATTATATGCAAGACGGATGGGATTCTGGTCCCATTGGATGCCACCCCTATAAACGTGGGAGTAGGCATAATAAAATTGGTATGTGGATTATGTGGATTTTCTATGTTATTGTAATAGTACAAGTATTGTATGCAATTACTATTATACCATTCTTCCCAATTACATTCCTAATGTTATCATTTGGATTGTATATATTATTCCAAGGATGGATAGCAAGATGACTAGTGAAAAAGAACTAAGATCCATTTACAATTTTTACAAAGATTCTAAAATGGGTTTTGCAACCAGAGATGGTTATTATGCTGTCCCTCATGCTGGCAGTATGACTCAACTCATGATTGTACATGAGGGTGAGATGTTAAAAGTTTGCAGGAATGAACAGTCTGCTCGTAACTTTATAGCAAAGCATCGTAAACTACCTAAACAAGGAACTGTAATCCTACCATGAAAACCAAAACCAAGTTCATTTGTGTTACACCTCAAAGTGATTCTGCAAAGGATGTCTTTGTAAACCAAATGGATAAATTCCATTCATGTAGAATAAAAGATGTTAGAGACGAACAGTATTATCTGGAGTCTCTCAATAGAGACTATTATTTTTGGGTAAATAAAAAAGGTGACACTAATTGGAGAGTAGAATCATGAGCGAAGCAGAAGGAGTAATGAAGTTTGAGTCTCAAGTACCAAAGCATACTCTAGTCAACATTACTGTTGATAGAATGGGATTAATTGTTATGATAAGTGCTGCTCATAAGGCAATGCAACAAGTTGATGCTTTTAATCTTGGTGATGACCTAGATACTGATGTAACACCATTCCATGATATGAGAGATACTCTCATCCAACAGTATGAAGAAGTATTTAAAGATGAGGATTATAAGTCCCATCTTGATCTCTGATGCATATTGTACTAGAATGTGAGAGGGATATCACAGAATACTTTGAACAGTGGTTAAAGTATTTTATGGTACGTAGTGAGTTTTATCGAGATGAGACTTACAGTTCTCTATCAGAAGATTGCTTTGCTACTGTTAACATTCTAGGTGTTGTAAAAGATCCTGTGTTTGATGAATACATTGCGTATTTGAAGGACATAGTTGAGGCAGTAAGTTCTAAGAAAATGACTTATCATTACTTACATTTGGTAAGTTATGATGCTGGTGGGTATATGTCTCGCCATAGTCATGACCATAATGAGGACTTCTCATTTATTCTTTATCTCAATGATTGTAAGGATGGTGTAACTGTCTTACATTATGATGATATTGAAGAACATATACTACCAAAGAGGAATAAGATTCTGGTGTTTACTTCCGACACTGAGCACTCAGCAAAATTCTCTGATTCTAAAAAAATACTTGTCGGTGGACTAAAACTACAGTAACTATGAAAGAAGAAACTGCTGCTGAGAAGTGGGATCGTGGAAAGACTTTAATGTTAGAGTCTTTATACAAACCAGATACTAAACTCAGAGGTTGTGCTCACAACCAAGGGTGTTATGATGAACTAATGAAAGTTCGTGATTTAGTAGTAGAATATGTAAGGACTTTAGAAGATGTACAAAGCACTACCTGATTGTTTACACGTTAAAGATAGTCCTATTGCAGGTCAAGGACTATTTGCTACACAGGATATACCAGATGATGTTTATCTTGGCATATCACATGTAGTGGTGGATGAAGAGATTATGAGAACTCCTTTAGGTGGGTTTGTAAATCATAGTGAAGATCCAAACTGTGTTAAAGTATTTGAAGAAGAGGAGTGGGGTAAGATATATCATATGAGAACCATTAAAGATATAAAGAAGGGTGATGAACTATTCCTGAAGTATACTTTTTACAATGTCTAAAGCATCTCAATTTATACTTAATTTCCTTTTAAGTGAGGAGATTACTAGTAAACTTAGATCTAAAGCAGAGAGTGAAGGAATAGATATGCTAGATCTTAAGAGAACTAGGAAGAGTGTGATAAATTATTTGGAGGAGATGTCATGATATATACTGATGATTACGATGGTCCTTATTTAAAGAAGTTTGCTATACCATTCTATCATACTAAGATAGAGAATTGGGATATTAAAAGATTAAAGTTAGATGAGATATTTGATGCTCATAAGCATCATATGACTACAGATGGTGATCAACTCACTGATTACGATACTAATAGACAATATCATTTTTTGCTTGAAGGAATTCTTATGGATGATCTCATAAGAGTTAAGAAGGTTTTTGGTATAGAGAAACAAATTAGGATAAACTCTGCATGGTTCCAGCAATATAATAGAGCACATTCTCATCACGTACATAATCATGGATTTGGTGGATTTAGTTCAGTATTATATCTTAGATTTGATCCAGCATATCATAGACCAACCACATTTGTTGCTCCTTTTTTAAATAACTTTGATGGTAATGTATTTGAGTATATACCACCAGAGGTTGAGGAAGGGGATCTAATAGTATTCCCAACATCTTTAGCACATTATGTACCAGTCAATACGTCTGATGTTGAGAGAAGAATACTATCAATGAATATGAACTAATGATTAAAGTACCTCATGAGTTCCAGTTACATGTAACCCATTCTTGTAATTTAACTTGTGAGGGTTGCACACACTATATGAATCAGGGTCATAGTGGAAGTATAACACTAGAAGATGCTGATGAGTGGATGAGTAATTGGAATAGAAAAGTTGTACCTAAGAGATTTACTCTAATGGGTGGTGAACCTTCACTTCATCCAAAGTTAGGGGATTTTGTGCTGCTTGCTAGAGAGAAGTTTAAACATTCAGATATTGAGATTGTTAGTAATGGATTCTTTTTACATAATCATCCAGATTTATGGAAGATATTAGTAGATACTGGAACAGTATTAGGTGTATCTGTTCATAGTCAAACTGATGATGTATATGTGGAGAAGTTTAAACCTGTATATAATTTAATGAAGGAGTGGATTAAGAAAGGTGCAAGGGTAGAATTAAGACCATCTATTGTTAACTGGCAGAGACAGTATAAAGGATATGGAGATAACATGGAACCATATGAAGATGGTGATCCAGTATCTAGTTGGTCTAATTGTGTATCTAAGTTGTGTGTTCAATTATATCAAGGTAAACTATGGAAGTGTCCTGGTTTAGCATACCTACCTTTACAGGCAGAGAAGTATGATTTATCTGATAAGTGGGATCTATATTTAAAGTATAGACCACTGGATAAATATTCTACAAAAGCAGAGATTAAAAAGTTTTTTTATCGTAAGGCAGAGATATATTGTAGCATGTGTCCTGCTAAGGTAGAATCTTTTAAACCAGAAGATCCACTTCTACCTGTATCATATTGGAAAAGAAAATATGAAAATTGATTGGCAACCACCAATACATGATGATCCTAGAATTGTAGAACATTTTGATTTTTGTGGTAATACGATTTATAGAGCATATAATTTATTGAGTCCATATGTTAGGAATCAATTGGTAGAGGAGATTGAGGATGAATTGGAACAGCATGAGGATAAATGGGATAGGTGTACTGAAGTTACTAATCACTTGGTTAATAGGAAGTTGTGGCATATGCAATCTTGGAGATTATTCTTCAAATTAATTAAAAAGCATCTGTATGATTATTCTAATCTAGTTGGTGATGATAGTCTGAAGAAACTTCAAGTTGCTTCATGCTGGGCAAAAAGAATGAAGGGTGTAACTCAGAAATTATATGATAATCAACTATACATAAACTATGGTAACACACATAAGCATGAATATTTTAATCTTGGAATGATATATTATCTCAGGAATCCTTCTAGAATCTATGGTACACTTATAGAGAATGATAATAGGGAGATAATTATTCCAGGTGATGAGAATTCATTGTTGATACATCATTCAGATATTAATCATCAACCAGTTAATCCAGAACCATTGGTTGCTGAGAACTATTATAGGTGTGTTCTAGTCATTGACTTTATTGATCCACTTAAGTTAGAATACTTCAAGAAAAGAAATGCCGAGTAGTTTTGAACGCATAATGCATATCACTGTCCTTAACAAGATTAAGGATAAAGATATATCCAGTTTATCTGGTGATGAACTTGACTGGTTAAAGAGTAGACCAGACATTATGAATGTTGTTACTGAAGCAGCAAAGTATAATAGACGAAGAGATGATTTCTATTATAATGATGTTATCTCTGGTACTATAGAAGAGATTTTAATTGATCTAGATTTACAATCAGATGTATAAGAAATTAAACGAGGAATGGCAGATAAATCATCTTATCAAAAGTGGTAAGAAGATAGAGTATGGTATTGATACACCAATAGGATTTGCTGGAATTAGATATTCATATGTTCAGACAAAACAAGAGAATGAACTACTTCAAGTAATACCATCAAGGTATAGAGATAAGTGTACTCTATCATTAATGGAAGTTAATCATAAGATACCTGCACATACTGATAGTGGCATTGAAGCAATAATTAATTTTTATATTAGAACTGATAGGATGCGTACTCAGTTCTATCATCCAAGAGATGATGTTGAGACTGTTCAAATTGCTAACCAAACTGATGGTGCAATATTCCATGATAAGTATCTTAAGAAGTCTAGTAGATTCATGGCACATCCAGGAGAGGCATATCTTTTGAATGTATCACATCCACATGCACTGATACCATCACAGAAAGGTCCAATAAAGAGAACAGCAATTTGTATGCAGTTACTTGATACAAGTTGGAGTGAAGCAATAGATATGTTAAAAGAGACGGGGTACATTGATGATTGAGATAATTGATGATTATCTAGCAGAACATGAGCATCGTCATATTCATGATTATTTTACAGGAGCAATGGATGATGGTACTCTTAACAATTCTTGTGCTTGGGTGTACATACCATTTACATCAACCGATTGGACTGCTAATGGTGAGAGGTTCCACTTCGCTCAAATAATATATGCACAACATCAAATAATTAGTTCTGCATTTAATCTAATGACTCCTATCATTAAACGTGAGAAGATGACTGCTATTGCTAGGATCAAAGCAAATTGTGTTATGAGAACTAGTGAGTTGGATGTTTATGATGATGAATTTCATACAGATTTTACAGGTACTTTAACTACAGGAATCTATTATATAAATTCAAATGATGGATATACATTATTTGAAGATGGTACTAAATGTGAGAGTAGAGCAAATAGATTTTGTAGATTCCCATGTGAGACAAGACATACAGCAACTACATGTACTAATACAAATCGTAGGTTACTGATCAACTTTAATTACCATGCATGACATTGAGCAGTTAGAGTTACACGTTACCCATGCATGTAATTTTACTTGTGAGGGATGTTCGCACTATTCTAATCATGGTCATTTTGGTAATATATCATTAGATGATATAGAGAATTGGTTGTATGCTTGGAGTGAGAGGATAAGACCAAAGACATTAACTATACTTGGTGGAGAACCAACATTAAATAAGGATTTGCCTGAGATTGTTTATATGGTTAGGGCAATATACCCTGATCCTTTTACTCATATAGATGTTATATCCAATACAACTGGATTACATCTACATCCTACATTACCACAGATGCTTCTAGCAGCAGGTGCTACTCTAGCAGTATCAATCCATAGTAAAGAACATCCAAATTATATCAAGAAGTTTAAGAGTGGGTATCAACTTGCTAAACAATGGAAGAATGACCTTGGTGTGACTGTGGAGTTCTGGGATACTAATAAGGAATGGGTTAGACAATACAAAGGATTTGGTGATACAATGATGCCATTCGAGGATAATAATCCTAGGAAGAGTTGGGAGGTTTGTATCTCAAAGTATGCGATGCAGTTGCATGAGGGTAAACTATGGAAGTGTCCAGCATTGGCATATTTACCCATGCAAGCAAAGAAGTATAATCTATCAGAGAAGTGGGAACCATACTTAAAGTATAAACCATTGGATGTGGATTGTACTGATGATGAACTGGAAGAGTTTTTAAATAGAGAGGATGAATCAACTTGTTCAATGTGTCCAATGAATCGTGATGTATATACCAAACCTGATCCAACATTACCTGTAAGTCATTATGAGAAACTATACGGAAGAGTATAATCTCTTTAAACTTAATCACCCATTTATAAATCTCTTTAGTATCAGTAATAGACCTGAGACTAAAGACTGGTATGATCAGGATACTAAAGAACGTGCTAAGAAGAATTATACTCCTGAGTGGAAGTATGCTACCAAACGTGTAGAGTATCATGTTAATTCTGATGGTTATCGTACAAAGGAATGGTCTAAGATTCACTGGAAGAAATCTATAATTGTATTGGGATGCTCCTATGTGTATGGTGTTGGTGTTGCTGAAGATGAAACTATATCACATCAATTAGAGGATATAACAGGTCATCCTGTAATCAACATGGGTGTACCTGGATCTTCACCAACATTTACAATACATAATCTCTCATGTTTATTGTCACGATATAATCCCAAGGGTGTGGTGATTGGATGGCCTGGATCTGGTAGAGCACCATACTATTCTGATGAGGTAATTCATTGTGGTAATTGGGCAAAGGATGTTGCAGGTATGGGATTAGCATGGAGATATAATAAGAGTCATGGTGAGATAACTTCTCATCTGTGCAGACAGATTGCTCAACAGTTATGTCATGATACATCATATGCTGACTTCACTCTCTTTAGGGATAACCAGATAGGTGCAGAGTACATACCACAAGTGGATTATGGTAGAGATATGGCACATGCTGGGTGTGAGACTTATAACAACGTAGCAGAGTATGTTGCTGGACAATTGGTATTATGATATAATCTTAGATAGTTAAGGATAGTTTATGGGAACTAAACAGTTTAAGACCACCGATAATAAAGGACGAGAGTCCATTTGGGAGTGGGAAGAGACACCTGAGTTGATTAAAGCTCTTGAGGTTCTTCATAAAAACAGTGATTCAACATCTAAATCTAAAGATGGATAAAGTACCTCTAAATATGGAAGAACTGACTGACGCTGCTGATCAGTTCTTCCCACACTTCGATTTTGTTATGACCAGATTACCAGAAGGAACATCTGTTAAGGATATTCTTCATGTAATGGATGTCGTTGCTGACATTGGTTATAGTAATCGTGATCGTAAGACTAAAATAGTAGGATTCGTTCACTGTGAAGATCCCGTGGAATAGGTTTGACACCTATGATTTTTGGAAGGCAGTCTTCCACAACATTACTAAAATTAAAAATGAGATTCTTTTTAGACACCGCAAACATAGAAGAGATTGAGTCACGTTATGATACAGGACTTATTGATGGGGTAACAACAAACCCTACCTTAATACTTAAATCAGGTCGTACTCAACAAGATGTAATCAAAGAGATTGCACAAAGATATCCTGCTATGGAGAGTATATCTGCTGAGGTAGTCGCTGAGACTGCTGATGAGATGATAGCACAAGCAGAGACTTACTACCCAATCTCACCTGCTGTTACTATTAAAGTTCCATGTACAGTTGAGGGACTTAAAGCATGTAAGAGATTGAGTGATAATGGTATTCCAACCAATGTAACACTTGTATTCTCTGTTGCTCAAGCATGTTTAGCAATGAAGGCAGGTGCTACATACCTCTCACCATTTGTAGGTAGACTTAATGACAATAGTTTTAGTGGTGTTGAGTTAATCAAAGCAATCTGTGGTGTTCAGAAGGAACATAAGATGCCTACTAAAATCTTAGCAGCATCTATTAGAGAAGCACATCAAGCATCACGTTGCTTGTTATATGGTGCTCAGGTATTAACACTACCACCAAAGACATTCGATAATATGTACAAGAGTGTACTGACTAGAGAAGGTCTTGATCTATTCAATCGTGACTATGCGGAGGCAAGTTTAAATGCTGGAAATTAATACTACCAAGAACAAAGAACTTGGTTTATGGGAGATAACTGCTACTCTTGATCTTCCACCTATAACTGTAACTAGGTTAAAGAAGGATAAGAATGACATTCAATATGAATTGCGTAATGCATTTAGTGAAGTCATTCAAGAGATTGTAGAGAAGCATTGTGATGAGGAGATGTAATGGCAAAGATCTATGAGTCTCCTGATGGTGGCAAGACTGTCTACGTGAGGGATACTGATACTCCAGACAAAGAGAGGGAACTCTTATTTGATTATAAGTTGATGGATGCTGAATTACAAGCAAACTCACCTTATAATGATGGGTGGACTCAAGAGATGTATCGTGAGTATGCATTAGAGCGTAGACAAGAATTGCAGATGCCTCAAGTTGAAGAGGAACTTTGGCCCGTGTGGATCAAGATGAATCTAACTGAGGAAGCAATGGAGAGATATGGTAGTTGGAAGGCAATGCAAGATGATGGTTGGGAATTGACTGAGGATGGGTTCTGGATAAATGACGGATCTAGAAAGGTGCTAAATAAAGAATAAAGGAATAACATTATACAATGTCGGCAATTCTTACAGCGACGGGTGTCACCTTTGGTGATTCTACCTCGTTAAATTCTAAATACGCTGTGGTAGAGCAGGGTGCTGCTATGGTATTCTTCCAAGCAGCAGCTCCGACTGGATGGGTTAAAGAGAACGCACATAACGATAAAGCATTACGACTTGTTAATGGTACTGGTGGTGGATTTGGTTTTGGTGGTACGTCGGGTGCAGGAGGGTTGACCTTCTCACAAGTATTCCCAAATGCTACATCTTCATTGGCAGTACCTTTTAGTGCGACTACAACTGTAACAGGTAATGTTGGTGGTACTACCCTAGCAATCTCTCAGATACCTGATCATACTCACAACTCACTCACTGGTGGTGCTGCTAGTGCTTCGGGTGGTGGTGCTAACTTCAGGGTTACGGGTAGTGCTCCTACTGGTAATGTTGTATCTCCTAGTGGACAGATAGGTCAACCACATGATCACCCCTTCAGTGGACAAGCAACATTTACTGCTAATGGTGCAGGTCAGATTGATCTACGACTTCAGTATGTTGATGTACTAATATGCACATTTAGTTGATATGGCAAGATTAACTGCGAATGGGATACAATTTGATTTAGCAGATGCTAATAACTCCATTAATTCATATTATTGGATGTATCCTGCTGGTACGCAGAAATTGTTTTGGGAAGCATCTGCACCACCAGGATGGACTCAGATAACAGATGCGTCTGTTAATAATAAAGCACTTAGAGTAGTGACTGGAACTGGTGGTGGAGCAACCGCAGGTAGTTTTAATTTCACTACAGTCTTATCAACTACTGCTAACATAACAATTACAGTAAACAATACAGAGAATATTGTACCACCTCCAGGTATACCAAAGGTGGTTGGTGACCATACCTTAACAGTAGCAGAGTTACCAGAACACCAACATGTTCATACTTTGGGACCTACTGGAGGATCATCTGCTACACCATTTAGTAATACTGGTGCTAGAGTTATTGATGGATCAACTAATACTAGTGGAGTATTAGAAGGAGCAGGTGGAGGTCCACATGATCATCCCTTTAGTGGTGATTGCACTATTCAAGGTACATATCAAGCATCTTCTAACTTGGCAGTTCAATACCTTGATGTTATAATGTGTAAACTGGATTAATTTATCTAAATAACTTGACTTAGATTTAGTATGGCAAAATTAGAACCAGAAGATTTTTGTCCATTGATACAAGATAAGTGTAAAAAACTTGGTTGTTCATGGTACACACAAATTAGAGGTGCTAATCCACAAACAGGAGAAGCAGTTGATGAGTGGGGTTGTGCTGTTACATGGTTACCTATGTTATTAATAGAGAACTCTCAGCAATCTAGAGGTACTGGTGCTGCTGTTGAGTCATTTAGAAATGAGATGGTGAAGGCGAATGAAACTAACATTAATGTATTATCTGCTGCTGCACAGATGATGCAAGAAAGAAAGATCATCAATGCTACTGAGGTAGATACAAATGATGATAATGACCATACTCATAAACTTGGAGGATCACAATGAAACAATTTACATTAATTGAACAGGATCGTTATATTAAAATTGATGGAACTGGTATATTCTTTACTCCAGAGGATTGGCCTTTTGTAGATATTGAGCATCTATGGGCAATACAATGGAAGGATAATGGTACTGATGATGGTGAAGGATGGGTAGAGTATGATAGTGCTATACCAAATACTCCTATTGCATTAAAGGATATTGTGAAGTATGTTGATCATCATAAATCAGAACTTAATAAGCAATTAGAAGCACAGAAGAGAAAAGAAGAAGAGGAGAAGAAGAAGTCTGTGTCATGGGAAGAAGCAATGGCAGAACTTGAACTTCAGATGGATGGTATGCAGAAGAATCATGATGAATATGTTAAAGATATGAAGGATGATCATGATATGCAGTTGCAGAGGTTATACCAAACAACTGAAATGCATGAGAAGGAACATCAACAACAGATGGAATTCTTGATGAAGGATCATGAATTACAAATAGAACGTATTCAAATACAAACAGCAGACGAACAGAGACAGATCTTTGATAACCAAGATGTTGTTGAGGATGTGGCAAAGGGTAGTAAGGATATGTTTGAGAATGATGTAACACCAGATGTTACTCTATTTGATGGTGAGGTAGATGAATCTCTATTTGATGATGTTATAGATGATAAGTATTTTGAGAATGTGGTGGAGGTATCTCCTGATGAGGAATCAAAACCACTGAGTCCTAAAGAACTCTTAACAAATGAATCTAGACCTGATACATTCTTTAAGAATTTTGATCTTAGCACACTTGAAGAGGAATTTGATTTGGATGTAATGTTTGATGATGAGAATAATGTTGAGAGTGAGATTGATGGTATTATCGCTGATGATGACAAAGCACAAGTAACAGACAACACATGACCGACTACGAGATTAGAGAAGGTAAAGACGATCCACAGAGGAAAGATTACAGAAAGACTGCTAAACGTATTATAAAAGTTGCAAAGAAACACCCAGAGTGGTATACTGATGAGGATGTTCAGTATGCTAAGCTAATTAGACGAGCAAACAAGAAGAAACAATCAAAATGACTGCTATTGGATTCGCCCTATTTGGACTTGCTTCATTCGCATTAGCGGGTGCAGCATTTGCTCTGATGTGGAAGAATCTATCAGACATTAACAAACCGATTAAGGTCTATGTAAATGATCAGGATATTAAAAAACCTAATCCTTTAGGTGATAATAAACATCCTGAGATTGCAGAGATTGATGGTGATGATGAATTATTGGTTGTTAACTTCCCTAAACCAGAACGTGATCCACTTAATACATCATTGCAAGAACGAATTCAAGAATTGAATGTTGATCCTTGGTTTGATGAAGAAGATGATGATGACGATGATGGTGATGTCCCTGCCGTTGTGCGGAGATGATTATGGAATCTTTTGTTATAGAATTAAAAGTAGGTGATAAGATTGACGTTGGTAAGTTTAGAAACGTTAGAACAGTTATCACTGATATAAGTTTGGATGATCATGGGCAACCAGTAGTTCATACGGATAAGGGTGAACGTAAAGCATTGGCGTTCAGACTTAGAAAGTTAGATGTATAGTATACTCCAACCATTCGGTCCCATGATATATCATGGGCAATGCTCAGAAGAATTTTTAAAGTTCCTTAATGAATCATTAGATCCTACAAGGACAGAAGCAGAGAATATGTCACATGTTCTTGCAGGTAATATTAGTGAACAGTATAAATTGATTGGTACACCACAAACATTTGTGGATCATGTGTATCCACATGTTTTTGCATATGTCGCAGCATGTCATGAGAGACATAATGCATCTGTTCTTGATCCTGCTGCTGGTGGATCTGGAGAAGTGGTACAGGAGATTCACTTTACTATGCCTGTAGCACCTTGGATTAATTATCAAAAGAAGTATGAGTTTAATCCATTGCATATGCATGGTGGTGAGTTGAGTGCTGTTGTAATGGTGGATATACCAAAAGAGATTGAGGAATTTTACTATGAGTCGCATGGCACTACTAATATGCCAGCAGCAGGTCTATTAGAATTTGTTGATGGTAAGGGTGGATATATGTATTCTGGGTCACATAAGGTAGTACCTAAAACAGGTGACTTCTTTATCTTCCCTGCTGACTTAAAGCATGGAGTATATCCATTTAGTGTGGATGTAGAACGTATTAGTTTATCCTTTAATATTTCTGGTGTGGAAGTCAATCCTGATAAGTGAGGAAGTGCTAATAATATATCTTTATGATATAATATATAATATACAAAAGTAGTAGGCATTTATGCTCTGGTTTGATAAAGAACATTGCGTTGATAAATGCATATTGCATCCATTTGGGTCAATGATTTATCATACTCAAATACAATCTGAATTCTTAGGATTATTGCAGAATACAGCAAAGGAGTCTAAAGATAATGGAAAGGATAGAGGTAATACCCTTGCAGGTAACATAGCATCTCAACGACAGGCAGTGGTTGATGTAGAACAGTTTATGGATCTATTGTATCCTCATGTTTTGCATTATGCGAGAACATGTTATAATAGACTCGAAACTAATTTAACAGGTAAACCATCAAACCCAGTTCCTAACATCAAGTTGCATCTTGGTGATGGTCCTTGGATCAACTATCAAAAACAGGGTGAGTTTAATCCTGTTCATGCACATGGAGGAATCCTTAGTGCTGTTGTTATGATAGATGTACCAGAGGTGATTGCTACAGAAGCAGATAACCTTGACTATCAAACTAATATGCCATGTCCAGGTCAACTAGAGTTCATTAATGGACCTACTGGTTGGTTAGAGACAGGAACATTTAGAGTCGTTCCTAAGACAGGAGATATATATCTATTCCCTGCTGATCTTAAACATTGCGTGTATCCATTTACCAGTGATGTTGAACGAGTTACTATGAGTTTTAATGTATTTGACATAGAGAAGGTCTATGATGAATGAAAAATTAACAGAGAACAATTATCTTATTGTTCCTAACTTTATCTCTAATGAGAGAGCATCAGCATTATCAGAAGACTTTAATGAGTATGCTGTGACTCATGATATAAAGAATGATCCTCAAGTGGATAAGTGTCTTGGTAAGTATGATTATATCTCGTTTGTAGAGTTATTATGTGAGAAGAATGTGCAGGTATCTCAACTGGTTGGTGAGACTGTGCTACCAACATATACTTACGCAAGGATATATGAGAAGGGTGCAGTTCTAACTCCACATGTTGATAAGGAAGAGTGTGAGATATCAATAACAGTTAATCTTGAGTGTGATACACCTTGGTCAATATGGATACAGACACCTAAAGGTGAGAAGAGAGAGGTGAAGTTGAATCCTGGCGATGCTATGATATACTTTGGTATGACTGCACCGCATTGGAGAGATGCGTTTAAAGGTAATGCATGTACTCAAGTCTTTATGCACTATGTTAGAAGCAGAGGACAGTATGCCACATTTTATTTTAATAAGGATCGTAAGGTCATGACAGATAGTATGCGACCAGTACATAAAGCACCACTATATGCTGAACCAGCAAATGTTATAATCTCAGAGGACTTTAATACACCAAAGAGTAAAAGTCTCGACGAGTATGTGAAGGTGTATGATAATATATTATCTGATGAAGAGTGTGATAAGATATTAGCAGAGTATGGTGACTGTAGTGACTGGTATGATGCTATGGTTGGTAATGGTGATACTAAGAATAATGTTAGGAACTGTGAGATAGTACACATATCAACAACTGATATAGTTAATAAGAATTTTGATAGAAGGAAGGAGATTGATAACATAGTTTTTAATAAAGCAGGAGTCGCAGCACAGAGATATATTGAAGAGTTCCCTATGTGTACTATTAGTACTGACAGTGGGTATGATCTCTTGAGATATAATCAAGGTGGATTCTATACCATACACACAGATAATTATAGTAAGAGTCCAAGGACAGTCTCTATGTCATTGATGTTGAGTGATGATTATGAGGGTGGTGAGTTTGCATTTTTTGAGAGAGATATGATAATTAAACCTTCTAAAGGATCTGCTGTAGTCTTCCCTTCTAACTTTTTGTATCCACATGAGATCATGCCAATTCTCTCTGGAACTAGATATAGTATCATAACTTGGTTCACATAATATAAAGCAATCGTTAAGAGTTGACGAATTTGTATATATACAGTACAATATGTCTTTAAACCAACATATTTGTATCGTATGGCACTTTCTGAACAGGTAACAGACTCTCTTGACGATGCTGAAGCGAGTCTTCGTAATGCTCTTGCCTTTGCTGCTCGTAATGAGCGACCAATGATTTGTAGAGAGATAGCTAAGATGATCTCTCAGATTGAAACGATACAACATGCTGATGGTATACTTGACACATTAGAGGATCGTGAACACGGATCAAGTGGTTCATTCGGTTCTCACTTCAACCCAACCGACGACTAGGAGTAAACTAATGATCCCATTAGACCAGACATACGAATCTTATCTTAAAGGAGATAAGAAGTTCCGCATTGACGGAATAGAAGAACGAGTAAGAGGATACGGATGGCACTGTGATGGTAATGAACTTAAAGGTCATTATGTTACCACAGATAATTACAAACTCTTTTATGATATGCAAGGTGGATTTGTAAGGAAGGAAGAGATCAGTCACTTAGTAACTATATAATATAGCATTTGGTAACGTGAATGGACGATGATCTACTTCGGTTGTATGAAGATGGGATTAAGACGTTAGGAAATATTAAAGAGGATTATGCTGCTCGGTTGGCGGCAAGGAAGTATCAACCAGAGGAGGTTCTATTAAAGACAGGACTCCTCTGTATTAAATTAACAGAACAGTATTTTGGAGAGCAAAAGTATATTGCTGACAAAGAGGTTGATGAGAAGAAGAAGAAGTTTAAGAAGAGAGAGTTAGAGAACAACTATAACATAGGATCATTCATTATTGATGATAACAATAGGAAATATTATAGAGTCTTACAGTTGACTGATGATGAAGATTGTAAGACTCATTGTTTTATTGGGATGAGTGATGGTGTGGTATATAAACCAAGATCACAGACAGCAGCAAATAGGAAGATAACATGGGATCTTAATCAGTGTTTGCGAACTGCTGATTGGAGAGGATTCTACCTCAATCCAGATCCAGAAGAGAATATGCCAATATAACAATCTGCACACTCTGTATGTACTAGGATTGTATCTGCGTGTATAATAAGAAGGTACTCAAGGGAATTACCTAATGACTTTAACACCAGTTAAATTCGATTCTCCATCTTACGATAAGTACGAAGATGTGAAGAACAAAACTATTCAAGAGAGAGTTCTTGAGTGGACTCAGTTGCTATGTAAAGCACTTGAGGAAGACTACAGAACTTATACTATAAGATCTGCTCAACAGTTCCCCAGTGAGTATGGCAATGCTAGACTTGAGAGAATCAAGGAAGGCACTGAGAACTTAATGAAGTTCACCTATACTGTTGGTAAGAAGTATATCAAAATCGTTCAAGAAGATTGGAACGATAGAGATAACTGTTACGAAGGTGGTGGTGTTCATGCATTTGTTGACAAGAATACTGGTGAAGTTTACAAACCAGCATCTTGGAGAGCACCTGCAAAGCATGTTAGATATGATTTACGCATCATTCAAGAGCGTGAAGCATGTTATAACAGAGCACAATGGGCAGGTGGTTACCTTTACATGAGATAGAATTATGCCTTTATTAATCATTTTAATCGGTTCAACATCAATTGGTGTTGCCCTCGCACTTTACATCCTTCGCAAATACGATCCTCATGCCTAAGAAACTCTTCAAACCACAAACATTCAACTGTCCTCTCACTGAGGGTCAGATCAGTACTATTCTTTATGTCCTTGAAGGATACAGTCAAGGTAATGATGATGAAGAACTTGTTCAAGAAATGGATGAGATCTTTGAAGTACTTGAGAATGTAGTACCTGCAAAGCACTATGACAATCCTGCTGATGAACCAGACTGGACTAATAATCTTAGACCACCATTCACAACAGCAGAATACAATAAGATCAAAGAATCTGTTGAACTTGAGAATGTCACAGATGATTGGTATGATGAGGAGGGTAATCTTAAGCATGACTAAAGTCAATCGTTACACAAGAGCAGGACATGAGGGTAAGGAGATTACTTGCCCAAAATGCTCACAAAATGCTAAAGTATATCACTTTAGTTGGTCTGCAATCACATGTTTACATTGCAGAGAATCAGTAAACAAAACAGATTGGGAGGTTTACAGAGTTTAATCATGGCACAGTGGACAGCAAGATGTTATTTGGGAACTAAAGAAGGTTACCAGAATTTGACTGCTAATGCAGCAACAATTCAAGGTGCTAAAGACCAATTCGAGCGAGTCTACGGTTCCCAACAAACCATTAACATTCGTCGTAGTGACGACAATTTTTATTCAGGAGGTAGTAGTATGGGTGCAATAGAAGGCATCAGTGCATTATTATTCTGGGTTGGTGCGTTTTTATTATTCATGTATTGGAAGTACATTGTTGGAATAGCATTGGTCTTCGGAATACTATGGTTAATCATGTGGTTTTTTGAACAAAAGGAGGTTAAAAAGTGAGCACACTACATCATGAAGAGATTCTCTTAAACCTATTTGATGAGGTAACAGAGGAGTTCCCATATTTGGATGAAGATGATAGAATAAACATTACAAACCAAAGATTTGAGGAGTTGTGCCAATGAGCAAAGACATGACTGCTAAGGAGAAGTTAATCTTCATTGTCTCATTCATATGGATGATGCACTGGGGTGTACGTGTTGCATTTGCATCTATCAG
>MDTB01240744.1_pt1 | contig 21763 bp, 23 predicted proteins | sample 811161 | NCBI WGS metagenome assembly MDTB01 (sample SAMN05326650, study PRJNA326480) | marine metagenome | isolation source: seawater | place: Mediterranean Sea | collected 2009 | reverse complement strand
TTGACATTTCCATAGTCAAATTTCTTACATAAACTGATGAATTATTTTTTATATATCTTTCAAATGGTTGGTTAATATAATATGAAAATAATTTATCTGATAAATATACATCAAAAATATTTAGGAAATTTTGCTGCCATTTAGTAAAAAATACTATTAACGTATTTTTAATAATAAAAATTATTAGTATCGTAAATAAAACTAATAAAATAAACTGATCAACACTAATATTTAAATAATTTCTTAAAAAACTTAGATAATAGTTGTTGTTTATAAAATCTGGCTCAACTATTAGTTTGATAATTTGGTAAATTATTCCTATACCTAAAGTTTCTAAAATTGCTGTAACAATTAATATTAACCCAAAGTAAACACTTTTAATTTTGAATGGTCCTAAGCTGCTCCAAATTTTTTTTAATAAATTCATTTATTTTATGTTTAAATATATCTAACTGCTTGACTGTTCAAGTTATGAACGCTAAATATGTTCAAAAAATGAACAAAAAAAACAAAAATAGTAATGAAAAACAAGAAGATCTGGATATTTTAAGAATGATATTCAAAGATCCCGATGTAACTCAAAGAAAAATGGCAAATAAGCTAGGTTTAAGCCTAGGTAAATTAAATTATTGCCTTACAAAATTAAAAGAAAAGGGGATTATCAAAATAAATAATTTTAAAAAAAACCCTAACAAGTACAAGTATATTTACTTACTAACACCAAAAGGTATTTCTTTAAAAACAAAATTAACCTTAAATTTTATGAAAAGAAAGATGAAAGAGTATGATGAATTAAAAAAAGAATTGAAAGAATAAAAAGAATAAATGTCGAAAAAAAAATTGTCTGAAAAAATTTTAGTAATAATACCAGTAAGAGGTAACTCAAAAAGATTAAAAAATAAAAATGTATTATCAATAAAGGGTATGCCAATGTTTTTATATGTTGCTCAAAAAATAATAAAATCAAAAAATAATCTTAGAATTGTAGTTTCAAGTGAAAACTCAAAAATTTTAAAAATATGCAAAGATAATAATATTGAATTTTTAAAAAGACCCAAATACTTGTCAGAAGATGAAATTGAAAAACAAGATGTAATTGCACATGCAACAAGACTTATATCAAAAAAAGAAAATTTTTTTCCAAAAATTGTAATTTCATTACAGGCAAATACTCCCCAAATAAATAAAAATGATCTAGATAAAGCTATAAAGTTTTTTAAATCAATATTTGTAGGAAAAAAAATAAAAGAAGTTTTTGCTATTGATAAAGACAATCTTCAAAATGGTGCTTTTAGAATTATGACCTATAAAACAGTTTTCCAAAAAACTTTAAGTACTAAAGTTGGAGTTTTTAAAACTAACTATATAGATATACATAATAAAAAACAATATTTGCTTGTAAAAAATCTTATTGAAAAAAAATAAATGAATAAAAATTTAAAATGTGCTGTATTTATTTCTGATGAAGGTTTTGGTCATATGGTTAGACAGAGAGCTATCATTTCTGAACTTATAAAAAAACATCCCTCGATAAAGATTACTTTATTCACTTCAAAAAATATTTTTTATCTTAAGGAAAAATTTGAGAATAGAATAAAATATTTAAATATAGCTTCTCACTTAAGAACAGTAAAAAATAAAGATGGATCATTAAATATTTTAAAAACAAAAAAAATATTTTATAATTGGGAAAAAAATATTTCTCAGTGGAAAAATAAAGTATCTAAATTTTTTTTTAATTTTGATTTTATAATTTCAGATTGTGTTCCTGAAGCATTTGATTTATCAAAAAAATTTAATATTCCCAGTTTTGGAGTATGTCACTTTACCTGGGATTGGTTCTTTGAGAATGTTTGTAAAGTAAATTCTAAATATTTAAAAAAAATGGAAAGTTCATTTTTGAAATGTGATCATTTTTTTTTCCCTCCATTTACATCAAAAAAAATATTAAAAAAATATGAGAAAAAAGTTGCTCATATTAATTTTATAGTTGGAGATTTTGCAGAGAATTATAGTAAAAATAATTTTAAAAAATGTTTAATTATGGATAATGGAACCAGATCTCTTTCAAGCTTAATTAATAAAACTGTCCCATATTTAAAAAAAATTAATAATATAGAGTTTTATGTATGTGTTGATCATTTAAGTCAAAAATTTAAAGAGCAAATATATATGTCAAATAATATAGTTCCTGTTTCAGGCCTTAAAAACATGCATGAAAAACTTTCTGAGGTAGATATTATTATAGCTAGAGGAGGATTTAATACTATTTCTGAGTCTTTAGTTTTAAAAAAACCTGCCCTTTTCTTCAATGAAAAAAATAATCCAGAAGTAAGTGAAAATTTACGTTTACTCACAAAAGAGCTTAAACTTGCATGCTTAATTAATAAAGATGATTGGGGTAAAAATTTTGAAAAAAAATTAAATTCATTTATTAAAAAAGATAGCAAAAGAATTTATAAAAAATTAAGGTATAGAAAATTTAAATTTAATGGTGCTAAGCAAGTTGTAGACATGATATCAAGAAAATTAGCGATGGAAAGTTTAAATGACTAAAATAATTGCTGAACTTTGTCAAAATCATAATGGCGATATTAAAATATTAGAGGAAATGGTACATGCAGCATCAGAAGCTGGGGCTGACTATGCAAAAATTCAATCCCTACATTCAAATGAGTTAACACATCGTAAAAGGTTTGATGAGGGACTTATTGAAGGTGGAAAAGTAAAAGTAATAAAAAGACCGTACAAAAATGAGTATGACAGATTAAAAAAACTAGATCTTGAAGAAGAAGACCATTTAAAATTTTTGGAATTTTGCAATAAATTCAAAATTAAACCTTTAACTACTATTTTTTCTCTTGGAAGAGTAAATATGATATCAAAACTTTTTAAGGAGATAAAAATTTCAAGCTTTGATTGTGCATCACATAGATTAATTAAAGATATATCAAAGAAAAATTTTGAAAATATAATAGTTTCGACCGGCGCTACGTTTAATAGAGAGATTAAAAAAACTTGCGAAATTCTAAAAAAAGCACAAAAGAAATTTTCATTACTTCATTGTGTATCAATTTACCCTACGCCCGTAGAATACGCAAATATATCAAGAATAAATTTTTTAAGAAAATTTTGCTCAAGCATAGGAATAAGTGATCATTCTAATCCTGAAATAAGTAAGAATATTATAGCTGCTGTCTCTTTTTTTCTAGGTATAGATCTTATAGAGAAGCACTTTACAATTTTAAAAAAAGATCAAACAAAAGATGGTCCTGTTTCTGTAAATCCTACACAGCTTAAAGAATTGGTAAATTTAAGTAAAATAAAGAAAGATGAAATAAAAAAGTATATAGACGAAAATATAGATGATTACAGAATTCTTCTTGGAACAGAAAATAGAGATATGACCGATGTTGAACTTTTAAACCGTGATTATTATCAAGGAAGGTTTGCAAGTAGAGATAAAAATGGAAATTATATATTTAACTGGGAAGACAAAGATTAATGAAAATAAAAAAGAAAATAATTAGAGTTTTTATAAAGTGTAATTCTAAAATTTTAAAATTTGAAAAGGGTATTAATTTTTATGTTTTTTAAGAAATACAATAAGTGTGTGTTTTGCAATTCAAACAAATTAAGAAAAGAAAAAAAACAATATACTAAAAAAAATTTTTATATAGACGCAATAATGAATGATCTAAATATTTCTGAAAAAAAACTTAAAAAATTCAAAGTTTATAAGTGCCTTAATTGTAAAATTATTCAAAATAACCCTTGGTTTTCTGAAGCCATATCAAGAAAAATTTATTCTAATATTTATGGACAACACAATCGTAGCTGGTCAAATTTAATTAATTTTATAAGAAAAGAAAAAACGCCAAATCACGGAATTCTTTATGACATGTTAATAAAAAAAATTAAGATTAAAAAATATGCTGAATTTAATAGTCCGTTTATGGGACTGATGCTTAATTTTTTTAAATCGGAATATAAAAATTCAAATAATTTTTATAAGAATATTTCTGCAAATACTATAAGTTATTTATCCTCAAGACAGGTTGCTGGACAAAATAAAAATATTCAATTTAAATCAAAAATAAAAGCAAAAAATTTTTTATCGAATTGCGTCAAGCTTAAAAAAAAAAATTTAATTAAAAAAAAGAATAAAAAGTATTTGTTTATAGATAATTCTAGTTTGTGCTGGGGACAAAATGATAATTATAAATCTGTGAATAGTAAATCTTTTGCATCTGAATTAATTGATATAGATATTTTGGACATAAATCGAAAAAATGAAAAAATAAATATTGATTTATTTGGAATATTTCACACAATAGATCATACGTTTGAGCCAAGTAAAATATTTAATTTCGCAATTGAAAATAGCAAATATGTAGTAGTTTATTGTCATATAGATGAAAGATTAGAAAAGCAACATTTGTTTTCTATTACAAAAGAATTTCTAGAGTATCTAAAAAAAAATAAAGTTTATACAGTTGATTTAACAGACAAAATTGAAAAAAATTATACAACACCAGAATTATATTTTCTTTGCTCAAAAAATAAAAATTTAGTGAAAAAATTTATCAAATGAAAAAAAAATACTTTATAAATAAATATAATTCTAAACTTGAAGTAAATGAAAAAAATAAAAATGTTAAGATAATTAATACTAATATTAGTAATTTGAAATTAAAAAATAGTGCATTAATTACTTCATTTTATACTATTCAATTTGTACATCCCTCAAAAAGACAAAATATTTTTAATAAAATTTATAAAACTTTAAATTGGGGAGGTGCTTTCATCTTATTTGAAAAAGTAAGAGCACCTGACGCTAGATTTCAAGATATAATTTCGCAGATTTATCAAGATTATAAAATCGATAATGGCTACTCCCCTAATGAAATTATCTCAAAGTCAAAAAGTTTAAAAGGTATAATGGAGCCATTTAGTAGTAAAGCCAATCTAGAACTTTTAAAAAGAGCAGGTTTTAAAGATATAGTTTGTATCATGAAATATTTATGTTTTGAGGGGTGGCTTGCTATCAAATGAGAAGGAAATTAGATTTTAATATTTCAGAATTTTTATCAAATAAAAAATTAAAATTTGAAAAAAAATATTTAAGAGAAAAGAGATTAGATTTTTTGAAAAATTTAATTTTAAAAAGAAAGAGATTGAGAGTATTAGAATTCGGTACTGGAATTTCTACTCTTATAATTTCTAGGTCATTATTTATAAATAAACTGAAATATGAAAAATTAACTAAAGATTTCAGAGGAAAAAATTACTTATGCTTTTCCCTTGATAATAATAAAAAATATTTAAAATTAAGTAAAAAAAATATTAAATTTTTAAAATTAGATAATATTTGCAAACTCCTTTTTGTAAATCTCAAGATGGAAGTTTATAAAGGTGATATTGTTGCTTCGTGTAACAGACTCCCAAATATGAATCCTGATTTAATTTATTTAGATGGACCAGACCAAAGTAAGATTAAAGGTAATTATAAAAATATAAATTTTTCTGATAATTCTTTCACTCCTATACAAAGTGATATTTTAAAAATAGAATCATTTTTAGTTCCAGGGACTATTATTTTAATAGATGGTAGAACAAATAATGCATTATATTTTAAAAAAAAGCTTTATAGAAAATGGAAATATAAATATATAAAATTATATGATCAACATTTGTTTGAGCTTAAAGATAAACCATTAGGAAAATATAATAAAACTATACTTAACTTTTATAAATCTAAAAAAAATTAATGTATAAAATAAAACCAAGAATATATTTTTTAATAGAAACTAAAAAAAGAGAATTTGATTCAAGAATTTACTTTGCGACGAGAGCAGCTGCATCAGGATTTTCTGTAGTTATTGCTAAAAAAAGCGCAATTTTTGATAGAAGAAAAGACTTACAGAGAGGACTAATTATTTTTAAGAGTATAGGAAAAAAAAATGACGAAAGTATAAAAGAATACAAAAAATTAGGTTATACGATTGGTGCGATAGATGAGGAAGGAATGATGTTTTTTAATGAAAAGCATTATTGTGATGCCAGATATATAAAAAATTTAAATAATGTCGACATATTTTTTTGTTGGGGAAAAAAAGAATATGACGCCATAATAAATAATTATCCAGAATTCAAAAATAAAGTTTTTATAACAGGAAATCAAAGAATTGATGTTTTGAAGAAAAAAGTTAATAAATATTATATCCAAAGGTCAAAAATAATAAATGAAAAATATGGAAGTTTTATTCTTTTTGCAACCATGTTTAGTGTAGCAAACCACAAAATGGCAGATTCAGAGAATAAAATCTCTTCAGATATTATTGAGGGCTTATTGAAAAGAGGATGGCCTAAAGATAGTGATTATATAAAGTTATTTGAAAATTATATAAATTTTCAAAAAGAAAATATGAAACTTTCAATTGAATTTATTAAACAATTTCCAAATAAATTTCCAAATAAAAAACTTATTATAAGACCTCATCCAAATGAAAAAGTTGAGGTTTGGTATGAATTAGCGAAAAATTTGAAGAATGTTGAAGTAGTTTTTGATGACGAAAGTACCTGTTCATGGATTAAAGCATCAAATTTTCTAATTACGTCCAATTGTACAACATCAGTAGAAAGTTTTATGCTTAATAAAAAATCAATAAACATTATAAATAAATTATATGAAAAGGGGCAATTTTTAGCTCCTAAATTAGTTAGTAAAAATATTTTTAATTTGGAAGATTTAAATAAGACCGTCGAAAATTTTAATCCAGTATATGAAGAAATAGAAAAAAATAATATCGATATAGAGTTAACTAAACTAATTGAAAATTTATCAGATAAGAATTGTTCTGCAGAAAATATGTTAAAAATAATTAATAATAAAATTCAAACTTTAGAAGTGTCAAAAAAAGATAGATTTGAAAATATTTTTTACTTTTACTTATGCAAATCTTATTATTTGTTAAGATATTATTATAGGAAATTATTTACTAAGCAAGATAAGGTTTTGATTGCCCTAATTACACAAAAATTAAAAAAACTCTACTTTAAAGAAATAAAAGAAACAGTGTCAGAATATTCCTACGGTTTAAAAATTGATAAGGAAAGATTGAAAATAAAAGAAATTTATCCTCAAATTTTTAAAATTGAGGAAAAACATAATTAATGAATTTACAAATACAAATAATTAAATTACTAAACAAGTGAATATGATTAAAAAACTTTGGAACCTTATTGTCAGTGATATTTATAAATTTGAGTTAATAAGAACTTTATTAGTATTAGCAAGATTTTTTTATTTTTATCACATAAGAAAAAAAATGAGATATCACTTAGACCCGAATAAAAAAATTGATGAACACATTAATGTAAAAAAAAAAAGGTAATAAATTAGTGACAGTTATTGGCCACAATATGCATTTTGTGACAAACTTATGGGACTTCAAAAAAACTTATAAAAAATTTAACGGCTCAAGAGCAGTTCCTATTTATTATCCCTTAAAATCAATTGATTTTATAAATTATGATACAAGCAAAGTCTTGTCTGTTGGTCCCCGAAATGAGGCTGAATTATATGTTCTTAGGAGTTTGGGATTTGCTTGGAAAAATATTAGTGCCATTGATTTACTTAGTTATTCTAAACTTATAGATATTGGTGATATTCACAAAACTGACTATAATAATAATTCATTTGATATAGTCGGTTGTGGATGGGTGCTTCCTTATAGCAATAATTATGAAAATATTATTACAGAACTTATAAGAATTACAAAAAATGGAGGCCTAATTAGTATTGGGTGGTCATACGATCCTAATGAAGAAGATATAAGTATTCATGATGACAAAAGAATAATCCTGAATAGTACACAACAAATAATTAAAAAATTTCAAGACAACATTATGAATGTATTTTTCAATATTGATGCAATGGCAATAGATCCTAAATTGAAAAGACATTCAATTTTAATAATGAGAATAAAAAAATAGGAAAATTAATTTTTTTTTCTATAAAACATAATGAAAATAAATTATTCAAATAACTTAAGTCAAATAGTTTTAATTGATGGATTAACTAGAGCAGGTAAATCGTGTTTATGTCAATTGATCGTATCATTAAAAAAATCTGAACATATAGATATGAGTGATATTTTTGAATGTATAATGTCTGCAATTGTATTAAAAAAAATTAAGTTAGAATTTGCCAAACCTTTTCTTAAAAATTTTTTTAATCAATCAGCTTACTATAAAATGATTAGTAGAGGTGTTAATTTTAGACCAACTGATTTTACAGGTATTAAGAACTTTCGTGATCCTAAAATTTATATTAATAGATTAAAAGTATTTTCCTTTAAGAAAAAACAATATCATTATAAAAAAACACATATCAAAACAGCAAGCTTTAATGATCATATTTTGGAGTCTTTAGAAAAAAAAAAACAATTTTTTCCTTACGCATCTCATTTAATTTTGTGTGATTTCGAGAAGTTTATTAAATTAAATCTTAATTTTAAAATTTTAGAAATATTTAGAAGCCCTGTTGATAATGTAATTTCTTTAATAAATAGAGATGTATTTTTTAAAACAAGCGTTAAACAGGACCCAAGAAGATTCGATTTAGATATAATACATAAAGAAAAAAGCATCCCCTGGTATACTTATAATTATGCAAATGAGTTTGTAAAAGCAAATACTGCAGAAAAAAGTGCGTTATTTGTAATTAATCAGATAAAAAAAATTCAAAATAAAAAAAAAATTATAAAACCTTATATTAATAAAAAAATATTAATTATTAAGTTTGAAGATCTAATAACCAACACTCGAGAAGAATTGGTAAAGATTTCAAAATTTCTAAATACATCTCTAACTATATCTACAAGTAAGTTTATGAAGGCTGCGAATTGCCCTAGAAAAATTGATATAAATTTGAAAAAAAAAATATTGGAATATTGAAAAAAAAAATAAAAAACAAAAAGATTTTAGATAAATTACTTTTGCTTGAAAAAGACTACCAATCAAATTTATATAATTTCCGAAAGTAACTGTGAAAATATATATGTATATGATCAATTTGATCCAAGCAAAAATATTTAATCTTTGCAAAGATTTTGAAGTTAAAAATAGAATATATTTAGAAGTAAATAAAAAGAAACAAATTAGTCTTTCTCAAAATGTTATATTATCTACCATCTTTTAAAACACATCTGTATTATGACGAAACTTAAACTTTTTTCAATAAATTCTTGACTATGTGTATAACGAGGCTAATTTGTTCAAAAAATGAACAATAAAAAATAATAAAATATGAATGGATCAATTTTAGTAACTGGCGGTACAGGCTCCTTTGGAAAAGCATTTATAAAATATTTACTTAAAAAAAATTATTTTAATAGAATAATTGTATTTAGTAGAGATGAATTAAAACAACATGAGATGAAGAATGAGGATATTTTTAAAAAATGTGAAAAAAAATTAAGATTTTTTGTTGGAGATATAAGAGAAAAAGACAGGCTAATGAATGCATTTTCTGGAGTAGATTATATTATTCATGCTGCTGCTTTAAAACAAGTTGATACAGCAGAATACAATCCTTTTGAATTTATAAGAACAAATATACAAGGCACAGAAAATGTTATTCAGGCTGCAGCTTCAAATTCTGTTAAAAAAGTAATTGCTCTTTCGACAGACAAAGCAGTTTCTCCGATCAATTTATACGGAGCTACTAAATTATGTGCGGATAAGCTTATTGATAGTGCAAATAACATTTTCGGAAAAAATAAAATTACTTTTTCTTTAGTAAGATATGGAAATGTTATGAATAGTCGAGGATCAGTCATACCAATCTTCCAAAAGAATATTAAAGAAGGAAAAGAAATCTTATTAACAAATTCAAAAATGACAAGATTTAATATTACCTTAGAGAAATGTATTGAAACTGTTATTTGGACATTAAAAAATTCATCTGGAGGAGAGACTGTTATAAGGAAGTCGCCTTCTTACAGAATAACAGACGTAATAAAGGCTATTTCAAAAAAATATAAATTAAAAGTAATAGGCCTTAGACCTGGAGAAAAAATTCACGAAGAGCTAATTTCAAATAATGAAAGTTATTTTTTTTTCGAAAAAGGTGATTATTATATTTTAGTCAATAAAACAAATAAACATTACCTAAAAAAAATTAAAGCAAAAATGAAAATAAAAAAAGAATTAAAACCTTTTAGCTATAATTCGGGGACAAATAAACATTTCCTTAATGTTCAACAAATAGCTAATTTAATAAAAAAAAATTAATTAAATTTAGTTTTTAAAAATGAAAAGCAGAAATAAACTCACTGAAGAGCAAATTAGACCTAAAAAGCTTAAAAAAATAAATGAAGACAAAAATAGAATTGATTTAAATTTTTTATTAAAGAGAAAAAATAGATTTGTCAAAGTTTCATGTCCTGCATGTCAAAGTAAAAGTTATAAAAATTATTTGAAAAAAAATCATTTAAGTTATTTAATCTGTATTAAATGTAACACCTATTATGTTTCTCCGAGACCATCTGTTAAATTACTAGAAGAATTTTATAAACAATCCAAAGTATATAAATTTTTTAATGATTACATTTTTCCTAAAACAGAAAAAATAAGATCAAAAAAAATTTCAATGCCAAGATTGAAAAATATAATTAAATTATCAAAAAAATTTCAATTAAAAAAACCATCTTTAATGGAGGTTGGGCCAGGGTACGGAACATTCTGTAATCTTGCAAAAAAAAGTAAATATTTTTCTTCTGTGGAAGCTGTTGAGCCCACACCAGAGGGTGCTGAGAATTGTAGAAAAAAAAATATTAAGGTTTACCAACAACCAATAGAAAAGCTAAATACAAAAAAACAATACGATATTATTGTGAATTTTGAAGTAATTGAGCATTTGTTTTGGCCTAAAAATTTTTTAGTTTCGATGCATAAATTTTTAAAAAAAAATGGCTTCATTATATTAACATGTCCAAATGGCATGGGTTTCGATGTACAATTACTCAGAGATAAATCAGATACAATTGATCATGAACACTTAAACTACTTTAATACATCATCTATAAAAAAATTATTCAATAAATGTGGCTTCAAAGTAATTGAAACTTTTACACCTGGGCAATTAGATGTTGACATAGTAAGAAATAAAGTTTTAGAAAAAAAATTTAGTTTAAAAGATTATCCTTTTTATGAAGATATAATAATTAATAATTATGAAGTAAAAGGTTTAGAATTTCAAAAATTTTTGACACGAAATAATTTGTCGTCAAATATGTGGGTAATTGCTCAAAAAAAAAGTTGATGTCAAAAAGTATTTTTAAAAATAAAATAAAAATTTCAAAAAATCTAAATATTTCCAATAAAGATAAATGTTTTATTGTAGCCGAAATTTCAGCTAATCATTCTGGTAATTTAAATCTATTAAAAAAAACTATGCTTAAAGCAAAAGAAATAGGCGCTGATGCAGTTAAAATACAAACTTATCAAGCAGATACAATTACCTTAAATGCAAATAATAAACATTTTTTAATTAACGATAAGTCAATATGGAGAGGTAAGCGACTTTTTGATCTTTATAAAAAAGCTGAAACCCCTTTTCATTGGCATAAAGAAATTTTTAAATTTGCGAAAAAAAATAAAATTTTATGTTTTTCTGCTCCTTTTGATATTTCGGCAGTAAATTTATTGAAAAAAAATAATTGCCCCATCTATAAAGTTGCATCTCCAGAAATAGAGGATTTACTTTTGATTGATAAAATTGCGAAAACAAAAAAACCAATAATTATTAGTACTGGGATTGCTGGCAAAAAAAATATTACTAGAGCTTTAAATATTTGTAAGAAAAACAAAAATTTCAATGTAATTTTGTTAAATTGTATATCTAGCTACCCTGCAAAATATGATGAGTTAAATTTAAATTATATCAATGTTTTAAAAAAATTCTGCCCTTTATTTGGATATTCTGATCATAGTACTTCTGACTTAGCAAGCATTATATCTGTATCTAAAGGAGCAAAGGTAATAGAAAAGCATTTTATTTTAAATAAAAAAATTAAAACTCCTGACAGTTCATTTTCTTATGATCCAATTGAATTTAAAAATTTAATAAAAAAAATTAGAAACGTAGAGGTAATGCTGGGTAGCGAGAATATTAATAAAAAATTAATCCTTAAAAAAAAATTAAAAACTGTAACTAGATCTATTTTTTACTCTAAAAATATTAATAAAGGTGGAAGAATTACTTTGGACAATATCAAATCCGTAAGACCTGGTTCTGGACTGAGTTTATATTATTTTACTAAGATAATTGGAAAAAAGGTTAGAAAAAATTGTAAATTTGGTCAACCTGTAAAACTAAAAGATATCATTTTTAATTAATGCAAAATTACGATTTTTTAATTATTGGGTCAAATGGTCTTCTCGGCTCAAAATTAGTAAAAAATTTATTAAAAATGAATGTAAAATTTTATACAGTTGCAAGAGATAAGTCTGATTTTAATATAGATCTTAATTATTATAAAAAACTAAATAGATTATTTTTAGAAAATAAATTTAAGATTGTAGTTAATTGTGCAGCAATAGTCGATATAAATTTTTGTGAATATCAAAAAAAAGAGGCGGCAAAAATTAATACAAAACTCGTAAAATATTTATCTGAAAAATCAAAAATGTATAAATATAAGTTAGTTCAAATTTCAACAGACCATGTTTATGGAGGAAACAAAAAAAAATCTAATAAAGAAATTTCTAAATTATTTCCTGTAAACTACTATGCAAAAACTAAAATTGATGCTGAAAAATTTTTATTAAAATTAAAAAAATTCCTTATAATAAGGACAAATTTTACTGGAAGAAAAAAAAACTCACTGATAGATTGGATAATAAGAAATATTAGAAAAAAAAAAAACATTTATTTATTCAATGATATGCACACATCTACTTTGGATGTGGATACTTGCTCCAAATTTATTATAAAACTTTCAATGATAAATTCTAAAGGCATTTTCAATTTAGGTTCTAGGGATGTATTATCAAAAGAAAACTTTGGTGTTAAAGTTGCTAAATATTTAAAAAAAAAAATAATTTATCAAAGTACGAGTTGTGATATTCAAAAAGTTAAAAGAGGAAAATACCTTGGCTTAGATGTAAAAAAAATTGAAAAAAAACTAGGTTGTAAAATGCCAACATCAAATAGATCTATAGTTAATTTACTGAAAGAGTATAAATGAAAATCCTAGGAATTAATTATTTATCTGAGTCTTCAGTTGCTCTTATTGAAAACGGTAAATTAAAATATGCAATTAGTGAAGAAAGATTAAACAGAATTAAAAATTGGTGGGGAAATCCTTATAAAGCAATTGATTTTGTATTAAAAGAAACAAAGAACAGAATTAAAGATATAGATATATTTTCAACACATGGATTGTCTTGTATTAACGGATGTAATCCCGATATTAACGCCTTTGATCAAAAAATTAAAGAAGTTAATAATTCTAAATTAAATTTAAAGAAAAAAAAAATTCAAATAAATTTTTTAAAAAAAAGATATAAGCATGAAGCAAAAGCTTTAAATAGAAATTTAAAAAATATTATTTCTCTCAGAAAAAAATATGGTGAATTGGAAATTTTTGATCACCATGAAGCACACGCAGCAAGTGCATACTATTATTCGGGTTGGAAAAAATGCTATATTCTGACAATTGATGGTTGGGGTGATGATTCTTCTTCAAAATTATATAAAGCAAATAATGGCAAATTAAAATTAATTTCTAAAACAAACACAATAGATTCATTGGGATACTTCTATGGCAGCATTACAAAGCTTTTAGGGTACAAGCCTCATAGACATGAAGGAAAGATACTTGGATTAGCTGCGTTTGGAAATCCTAAAAAAGCGTATTCCTATATTTCGAAAATGATATCTTATGACAAATCAAAAAAATGTTTTGTTGGTAATTTTGAGAAAGGCCTGTATTTATCTAAGTTTGATAATCCAAATTTAAAATTTTTAATCAAAAAATTTACTCCAAAAGATATTGCGGCTGCAGCTCAAAGAAGGATAGAGGAAATTATAATTGAATTTATAAAGGATAATATCAAAGAAAATGCAAAGATTGCTTTAGCTGGCGGTGTTTTTTCAAATGTTAAAATTAATCAAAAAATAATAGAATTAAAAAATATAAAAGATATTTTTATATACCCAAACATGGGCGACGGGGGTTTAGCAGTTGGGTGCGCAACTTTATCTTATAATAAATACAAAAAATTTATCCCAAGAAAATGTGAAACTATGTACCTCGGACCAAAATATTCTAATAAGCAAATTTTAACTGAAATAAAAAAAAATAAACTAAAATATTTAAAATTAAATCAACCATTTAAATATATTGCGAAAAAACTATATGAGGGAAAAGTAGTAGGTTGTTTCCAAGGAAAAATGGAATTTGGACCTCGAGCATTAGGAAACAGAAGCATATTAGTGGATGCTTGTGATAAATCAGTAAACGAATGGCTTAATCAAAAACTTAAGCGTACTGAATTTATGCCATTTGCACCTATAACGATTGATAAATATGCAAACAAAATGTATGAAAATTTAAACAATAAAAAAATAGCAATAAAATTTATGACAATAACATCTGTATGCAAAAAAAAGTTAAAAAAAATCTCGCCAGCAGCTGTACATATAGACGGTACAGCAAGACCTCAAATAGTTTCGCAAAATGATAATAAAAAAATATATAATATTTTAAATGAGTATTTTAAAATTTCTAAAATTCCAAATTTAATAAATACTAGTTTTAATGTTCACGAAGAACCAATTGTTTGTTCTCCAAATGATGCAATAAGAGCATTTAAAACTAGCAAGTTAGATTTACTTTATATGGAAGATTATATTATTTACAGATAAAGATTTATAGGTTTAAAACTTTTTAACTAATTATGATACAAAATATAGGTCTTATTTTCGACTCTAATTTTAAAACTGGTGGAGGACATTTTTGGAGATGTTTTAATTTTTCAAAACTATTACAAAATAATAAAAGGAAATTTTTTTTTATATCAAATAAATTAGATAAAAATTTTATTAGAATTTTAAAAAAAGAAAATTTCAAATATAGACAAAAAATAAATTTTAATGATTTTAATCAAATCAAAAACCTTATTAAAAAATTAAAATTAAAAATTATTGTTTCAGATTACTATCACCTTCATGCAAAAAATAAAAAAAAGATAAGAGATTTAGTAGATAAATTAATTGTAATTGATGATCATTTAAACAAAAAACATTTTTGCGATATTTTCATCAACAACAATTTTATGAATAATGAATCTAAATTAAAAATAAAAGAACTTAATCCCAATACAAATTTACTTCTTGGACCAGATTATTTTATACATAATAAAAAGTTTTTAAAAATAAAAAAAAAAATTAAAAAAAAGAAAAGAATAAAAAATATTTTTATTTTTTTTGGAACCTCAGATCTATCGAACGAAACCTATAAATTTATTAAATCAGTAAGCAGAATTGAAAATATAAATTTTAAGATTTTAGTAGGTAATCTTAATAAAAATTATAAATCTATAGTTAATTTTTGCAAAAATAAAAAAAATATGAAAATATTTTATAACCTATCAAATTATAGAACTTTGAAATTAATGCAAAAAACAGATTTTGCTTTTGGCTCTGGTGGAATTAATTTAACAGAAAGACTTTTCTTAGGTTTGCCCTCAGCAGTTATTTGTACTGCAAAAAATCAAAAAAAAGCTTTATTAGCTTTGAAAAGTAAAGGAGTTATTCATTACCTGGGTGAGAGCAAAAATGTAAAAGAGAAAAAAATAAAAAGTTGTCTTAATTTGTATTTAGAAAATAAGGAAAAATATACTCATTTAGAAAATAAAATGAATATTTATTATAAAAAGGAAAATTTTAATTTATTGGAGAAAAGTATCAATTTTGAGATTAAAGAAAATTAACGTATTTAGTATGACAAAAAAGATAGTTCTTGGAACAGCACAATTTGGATTAAATTATGGAATTTCAAACAAATATGGAAAATTAAAGTTTAAAGAAATTTTTAAAATTTTAAGTTATTGCTATAATAAAAAAATCGACTTTTTGGATACAGCAACTGCTTATGGATCTAGTGAAGATGATATTGGTAAATTTTTTAAATTAACAAAAAAAAAATTTAAAGTTGTTACAAAATATACTTTTCAAAATAATAAAACTATAAAAGAGCAGTTAAGAAAGACATTTAACTCTTTAGGTTACTACCCTTACGCTATACTAGCTCACAGTAAAAAAGATTATTTGAACAAAAAATTTCAAATAGAGGTAAGAAAGTTAAAAAAAAAAAAAATTATAAAATCTTTCGGCGTTTCCTTGTACAGTATTTCAGAACTTAAAACTATTTTGAAATCAAAAAATAAGCCTGATATAATCCAAATACCCGTAAACCTTCTTGATAAACGTTTTTTAGATAAGAAAGTAGTTGAAAACCTTAAGAGAAAATCGATTAAAATTTTTGCAAGATCTATTTTTTTACAAGGATTATTTTTCAAAAATAAAAAATTTGTTATGAAAAATTTTAAAAATATAAAAGGTATATATGAAAAATTAGGTTCTATAGCAAAAAAAGAAAATATGAATTTAGGAGAATTGTCACTTAACTGGGTTTTAAATTTAAAGCAAATTGATAAAGTTGTGATTGCAGTTGATAATTTAGATCATTTAAAAAATAATCTTGATATTTGTAAAAAAAAAATATCTAAAATATCTATTAATCAAATTGAAAAAATTAATAGTAATAATAATATAATTATAAGACCAGACTTATGGAAAATAAAATAGTAGCAATAGTTCAGGCAAGGTTAACTTCTAAAAGGTTTCCAAAAAAGATTATGCAAAAAATTGGAGGCTCAACATTAATTGAACGAGTTATTGAAAGAGTTAAAATGGCAAAAAAAATTGACGATGTTATTCTCGCGGTTCCAAATAATGATAAACATAAAATTCTTAAAAAATATTTTAATAAAAATAAGATTTTTTTTGGTAGTGAAAATGATGTTTTGTCTAGATTTTATAATGCAGCATTAAAAAACAAAGCAACTAAAATAATAAGAATTTGTGGAGATTGTCCATTTATTGATCCATGGATAATTGATAAAATTATTTCAATATTTAATAAAAATAATTATGACTATATCTCTAATACTATAAAGCCTACATTTCCTGATGGGCTAGATGTGGAGGTTTTTTCTTTTAGTGCCTTAAAAAAAGCTTGGAAAAAAGCCAAATCAAAACACGATAGGGAGCACGTAACTCAATATATTATCAAAAATAAAAAATTTAAAAAGTATAATATTGAATATAAAAAGAATTTATCTAATTTAAGATTAACTATTGACGAAAAGATTGATCTTGAGCAGATTAAAATTATTCTTTCACATTTAAAAAATAAAAAATCTTTTGGAATAAAAGAAATCTATGAACTTTATAAAAAAAATAAAAAAGTTTTTTTAATAAATTCCTCAATTTATAGAAATGAAGGTAGTAAACTAAATTTAGGACAAAAATTTTGGAGAAGAGCACAAAATGTTATACCCGGTGGAAATATGTTGCTTTCAAAAAGACCAGAGATGTTCGCTCCAAATCTTTGGCCAACATATTATAGTAAAGCTAAAGGTTGTCATGTTTGGGATTTAGAAAATCAAAAGTTTTTAGATATGTCTTTAATGAGTGTTGGAACTAATATTTTAGGTTACTCTAATAATAAAGTTGATAACGCGGTAATAAAAGCTATTAAAAAAAGTAATATGTCATCACTAAATTGTTTTGAAGAAATTCTTTTAAGTGAAAAGCTAATAGATATGCATAAGCATTTTGATATGGCAAGATATGCACGAACTGGAGGAGAAGCAAATGCGATTGCAGTAAGACTTGCTAGAGCAGCTTCCGGAAGGGATAAGATTGCAATATGTGGATATCATGGTTGGCATGACTGGTATTTATCTGCTAATTTAAATAATAATGACAGAAACGGTGCTTTAAAGAGTCATTTGTTACCTGGCTTGTCAACAAACGGTGTTCCAAAAAATCTTAAGAATACAATCTACCCATTTAACTTTAATGATTTCAAAAGCTTAGAAAAAATTTGTAACGAAAATAATATAGGGGTTATAAAAATGGAAATTTTTAGAAACATTCCTCCTAAAAATAATTTTCTAGAAAAAGTAAGAAATTTAGCAACTAGGAAAAATATCGTATTAATATTTGATGAATGTACAAGCGGTTTTAGAGAGACATTTGGAGGTTTGCATTTAAAATATAAAGTAAATCCAGATATGTGTATACTAGGAAAAGCATTAGGTAACGGATATCCAATTACAGTTGTTTTAGGTAAAAGAGAAATAATGGAAAATGCACAAACCTCTTTTATCAGTAGTACATTCTGGACTGAACGCTCTGGTTATGTTGCGGCCTTAAAAACACTGGAAATAATGGAAAGTATAAAGTCCTGGAAAATTATCAATAATCAAGGAAAAAAAATAAAGAAAATTATAGGAAAAATAGCTAAAGAGAATAAAATTAAATTGTCTATAACTGGGCTTGATGCATGTCCAAGTTATTCTTTAAATAGTGAAAATTGGCTTAAATATAAAACATTAATTACACAAGAATTTTTAAAAAATAAAATTTTGGGTGGAAATACAACATATGTTTCTATATCTCATAATGATGACATTTTAAATAAATATAAAACCGAACTTAATAAAATTTTTAAATTAATAAATAAAATACAAAATGGTGATGGTTCTGTTGACATTTATCTTAGTGGCCCAGTATGTCACTCAGGATTTAAAAGATTAAATTAAAGACTTCAAGAATTTTTTTTGTTGAAAATTAAATTTTTTAATTTGGTTTTTATTCAAATAAACCTTTCCGTAACTACTTGGTTTTCCCCATAGATTATTTTTGTACCATCTGTTATTTTTTATCCACCAACATCTAGGGTCTCTAAAAGTATCAGCAATTTTCCAAAATTTTTTTTCACTCATTTTGACATACTTTAACCAATGATATAGATCTTTTGAAATTATGTGATCATATTTTTTTACTAGACTAATTGCTTCCTGTCTTTTCATATGGCCATTTCTTATATCTTTAGAAGCATGATCAGAGCATCTTCCGTAACCAAATTTAATAAATTTCATCAGATCGTGAACACCATTTTCATATCTATCATCTAAATTAGAATAGTTTCTGTAAGTTCTTTCAAACGGTTTTTTTGCCACTTTCCAATTATATTTTTTAATTGATAGATCTGCGTTTCTTTTTCCATCCCAAAATAAAAAATTACCAATATAAAGGCCTCTAATACCTGCGTTTAAAATTTTATCATCAGAAGGATAATCAGCCCAAATAAAATCTTTAAAATTTAATTTATTTTTTTTTTGTTTTGCAAAATCCACCCATTCAAATCCTCTCAAATCATGTTCATGTCTTACTCTTGCACTAAATTCAACATCATCAGATGGTGAAAACATTCCTGAAATATCCCAGGATGTTTCTCCCCATATAATTAAAGGAATTTTAAACTTTTCAGCTATGATTATTGGTGCAGTCATTATACCACAATGATTTTGCCAATTCATATCTCCCATTTTTATAAAAGCTAATTTATTTAACTTTTTTAAAACTTTTACACTTGGTGACCAAACAATATGATCTGCATCAAAATGAATTTTCATTTGGTTTCTATTTTCTATTGCCTCAGAAAGCCAATTATTTCCATCATAAGTTACAAGTAACGGCTTAAGTTTATATTTTTTAGCAATAATGTGGGCTTGAAAATAACTATCTTTTCCTCCACTGACGGGTATTAAACAATCATATGTATTTTTATTTTTGTTTTTATAATCTATTAAAATTTTTTTTAGTTTATTTTCTCTTTTTATCCAAAATTTTTTACCCATAGACATATTCTCTTCGTGGGCTTTACAACTGCTGCAAATTCCATCTGTATCAATTCTTAAATTTACCGCACTAATCGGATAGACACACTTTTTGCAATATATAGTTTTAATCATATTAGTTGATATTGATAAGACTAGGTTTTCTTACTTTAATTTTTTTTTTATACAAGAAATTTTTTGCGATGAAAACGCTCTGATCTGAATAATGAAATATATTAGCAGCTGCAGCAGCATCAATATTTGTTTTTTTAAATCCTTGATAAAGATGATTAAATGTTCCTACTCCCCCACAAGCAATAACAGGTATTTTTGAATATTTTGTTACAATCTTCAATAAATTAATATCATAACCTTCTTTTGAACCATCTCTATCGATTGAATTGATTAGTATTTCTCCTGCTCCGTTATTATGAATTATTTTTAACCATTCTTTTAAGCTAAAATTACTTAAATCTTTCCCATGATTAAAATAAATCTTATACTTACTATTAATTTTTTTTACATCTACAGAAATTACCAAGCACTGAGATCCAAACTCTTTCGCAATTTCTGAAATTAGTTTTGGATTAATTAAAACTGCAGAATTAATTGAGACTTTATCTGCGCCGACTAGCAATCTTTTTTCAACATCAAATAAATTTTTAATGTTACCACCGATTGTTGTTGGCATAAAACTAAATTTTGAAAACTTTTTAATTATACTTAAAAAATTAGACCTAGATTTATATTTAATATCTGATCTTCCAATCCCATGCTTTTTTTTAGATATATCTAAGTAAATTAACTCATCTGACCCCCATTCGCTAAATCTTTTAACTGCCTGTTCTGGATTTCCAAGATTTTGATAAAATTTAAAATTATGAGCTTGCACTAAATTTCCATCCTTTAATAAAAGAACAGGTATGAGTCTTTTTTTTTTCATGAAGTTTTCAGAAAATTTTTTATTATTTGTTTTCCATTATTTTGGCTTTTTTCAGGATGAAATTGAACACCATAAATATTTTCTTTCTTTACAATTGAACAAAAATAATTTCCGTATTTAGTGTTTGCCAAAATTAAATTTTTATCTTTGACATTAAAATGAAAACTATTCACAAAATAAAAATCTTTCTCTATTAAATTGTTAAATATTAAATTTTTCTTTTTAATAACAATTTCATTCCAACCAATATGTGGTAAAATCTTAGATTTTAATTTTACTACCTGTCCTTTTATCCATCCAAGGCCTTTATGCTTTCCAAACTCTTCTCCTGTGTCAGCTAGTAGCTGCATTCCGACACATATACCTAAAAAAGGTTTTTTCTTTTCTAAAATTTCTTTTTCCAAATATTTAATGTCAATTTTTTTTTTAAGTTTTTTTATCGACTCTCCAAACGCTCCGACACCTGGTAAAATGATATGGGTACTATTCTTGATGTCTGAATTTTTATTTGAAATTATTGATTTAATCTTTAAGTGATGGATTAAGTTTTGAACCGACATGACGTTACCAGATCCATAATTTAGAATACAAACCTTTATCATTATAATTTAAATTAAGATTTATTATGAATTAATCAACTATTTTTTTTTTTGATTTTGTTTTTTTTTTATAGAAAAAAAATTATCACTTAAGTTTGAAGTCTCATTATTTAAATGTGAAAAGTTTTTAATATTGATCATATATCGATTTTATAAAATTTTTTTCAGTGTATAAATCAAGCCAATTGAGCTATTAGTACTGGTCAGCTACATGCGTTACCGCACTTCCACACCC
>MDTB01193568.1_pt1 | contig 21763 bp, 19 predicted proteins | sample 811161 | NCBI WGS metagenome assembly MDTB01 (sample SAMN05326650, study PRJNA326480) | marine metagenome | isolation source: seawater | place: Mediterranean Sea | collected 2009 | reverse complement strand
AAGGAAATAAATAAAGAATGTAGCCAAATTTAGGATAGGCTATATTAAATTTTTCTTTTTTAAAAAATTTACTAAAAATAAGAGAAGAACTTTGAATAAATACAAAAGATAAACTTCCAATCATTACGACTGAACCTATATTCATGAACCTTCGAGATAAATTTACATTTGGTTTATCTATCAAAGGCAAAAGAAAAACAACTAAATATATCAAAATTACCATCAATGATGTCTTCTTTTCTCTTTTTATAAATAAATAAAGAATTGTGCTTAAGATAATTACAGGAAAAGTATAATAAATAAGTATTTCTCTAGTGTAGACAATATAAAAAGTTTTTATATTATTTTTTATAGTTCCTAAGAACGAGAGACTATTTGGAAAAATCTCAGCATTTCTGGCATCTATTTTTTCAAGGAAAGAAAGCTCATTAAAGAAAATAAAAAATATTAAAAAAAGGTTAACAAAAATTATTAATGAATTAATTTTTATTCGTTCTTTAAAATCAAAAATTAATGTATAAGCACAAGTTATTGCATTTGTAAAAATTCCTATTGGATGTGTTAAACTAGCAAGAACATTAAAAAGTATCACATTCTTTTTATGAACTTTAACCAAACTATAGAAAACGATCATCGAAATCGATTGTGATAAAACATAAGGATTTATGTTATGGCCAAAACCAAATCCGCCATGGTTGTTAAATGAAAAAATTATTAAAAGTAAAAAGGTTGTTGCTTTTCCGAATAGCAAATTTGAAAATAGCATTAGGGATATCGCTATAAAAATAATTAAAAAAATATGTGCTACAATTCTTGACTTAAGCAAGTCGTCAAAAAATTGATCAAATCCTAAAATAATAAAACTATATAAAGGATGATAATCCTTAAAAATTCTTGCTTTCTGTCTTTCTATTGCAAGAACAAAACTATTCTCAAGGTCTAAATTTTCAGATAGTTTTTCAATTGAAATAATCTGATCTTCAATGGATTGTAATCCTTTACAATCGCTTAACCAACATTTCTCTAAATTTTTAGATTTTATTATATAAGAAAAATAATCATCAAAACCATAGGGATACTCTCTATCCTTAAGGTAACCAAAATTTGTAAAAGCAATAGTCGTTACAAAAATGATAATGGAAATGTACAAAAAAAAAATTTTATAAGAAAGTATTTTATTTGTCATACCCTATATTTTAGTCTAAAGATTATATTTTTATAAAGCAACTAATTTATAAAATGGTAATCATGACTCATAAAATCATGGCAATAATATTAGCTTACAATTGTCAAAATGAAATAAAAAAAACATTAAAAAAAATTCAAAAGTATGAAAAATATTTTCATAAAATTTGTGTAATTGATAATAATAGTAAAGATAAAACTTTCGATGTAGTAAATACATTCATTAAAAAAAAGAAATCAAAAAAATATGAGATTATTAAGAATTTAAAAAATTTTGGTCAAGGTGGATCACATAAAGTTGCATTTGAATATACCTTGAAAAATAAATGTGATTATTGTCTTGTTTATCATGGTGATGATCAAGCTAATATTGCTGATTTTAAAAAAATATTGTTAAGTAAATCATATAGTAAATTTGATGCGGTTCTTGGTGCAAGATTTTTAAAAAACTCTAAACTTATAAATTTTCCACTATATAGAATTTTTGGTAACAAAGTTTTTAATTTTTTGTATTCTTTAGTTACAAATTATAAAATTTATGATCTTGGATCTGGGATAAATTTATACGGAAAAAAGGTAGTTTCAGACAAATATGTTAAATATATTGATAATGAGATGGGTTTTAATTACCAGAATACTTTATTAATGATCAACAAAAAAAGAAATTTGAAATTTTACCCAATTTCTTGGAAAACTGAGGACGAGAAAAGTAATGTACAGTTAGTTTCACAAACTCTAAAAGTTTTAAAAATAGCATTTATGTATTATTTGAAGGATGATTATTTTAGATTTCTTGAAAAAACTAGTTTTTATAACACCAGAACAAATAGTAAAATTTTTAGTAAATCTACTCAAAAAAAAATTAGTTGGAAATTTATGATATAATGAAATATTTTAGTGAATGATTATTTTAAAAATTTATTTTCTTAAAATGTGAATTACCTAAATAATCAAAAATTATGTCTGAAATAGAAAAAGATAGGGGTGAATTTTACTCTGACTATAAACGATCATTCTTTTACTCTTATATAAGGAAGCAAACAATTCAAGCCCGTAATAATTTTTTTAAGTATTTTGTAGAAAATACAGACTATACAATTGATAAATCTGTTATTGATATTGGTACAACACCATCATTAGATGATGAACATAATGTTTTTTTAGCTCACACAAAAGATAATAAAAATGTTTCATGTTTATCTGATCAAGATTGTTCAATTTTAAAAAAAAAATACACAAACATTAGAAATATCATTATTGGATATGGACAAAACATAAAGCTTGAAGATAATTCCTTTGATATTTCCCACTCAAATGCAGTTATTGAACATATCGGCTCACATGAAAATCAAGTTACTTTAATTAAAGAAATGGCCAGAATCTCGAAAAATTACGTTTTTATACAAACACCAAATAGAAATTATCCTATAGAATTTCATACGATTTTACCGTTTATTCATTGGTTGCCAAAAAATATACATCGTAAAATTTTAAGATTGTTGAAGTTAGAGTTTTATTCCAAAGAAGAAAATTTAAATTTATTAACTAAAAAAGATTTAATTAATATTTGTGACCAATTAAATTTAAAAAAATTTAAGATTATTGATCATAAATTACTTTTTTTAACTTCACACTTAATATTAGTAATAGAAAAATAGTTAATAGTTATAATAGAGTGTATAAAAAAATTAAATTATTATTTTAGACATTTTGAAAACCAATATTAGTAATGAAAAACAAAAAAACAAAATCTTTAATTTCATTAAACAAAAATAATCTCATAGGTAATTCAGGTTGTATTCTAAATATTTTTAAAGATAAGATTTTTAAAGTAAGAAAAAGATCAACTATTATTTTGAATTCAAGAAGGCTCTATAAGCAATATCTTAAAATCTTAAGCTTCAAAAATTTTAAGAATATATCTGTGCCTAAAATTTATAATTGCAATAAATCAGCAAAGTTATTTTATTATGATATGGAGTATATTAATGGAACCACTTTGAGTTTATACTTAATGAGTCAACCTATTTCTGATACAAAAATTGTAATTAATAGTCTTCTGAATTTTATTTTCGATTGTAAAAAAAATTCAAAATTAAAATACAGTAATTATAAATTTTTGCAAAAGATAGAGGGCTTGCAGGAAAATAAAATTTTCAAAAAAAAATTTTTTAAAAAAATTTTTAAAACTTTAAAAAAACATAATTGGAATAATATTGAAAAAAGTGTATCTCATGGTGATTTATCCCTGGAAAATGTGATTATCAAGGAAAAAAATATAAAATTTATAGATTTATCAGAAAATTTTGTGAGTAGTTACAAGTTGGATATAAGTAAATTTATATTTGATATTATTTCCTCTTGGTCATTTAGAAATACTTCACTAAATTTAGATTATCTAAAGATATATTCACTTAAAATATATTTATTAAAAATTTTAAGTACAAAACTATCTAGGAATGATGTAGAAGATATTAAAATGCTGATTATTCTCGATTTTTTAAGAGTCTCACTGTACACTAAAAAGGGAAATGAAATTCAACTTTTGGAAAATAAATTAAAAAACTTTTATGACAACATTAATAATCCCCTGCGCTGGTAAATCCTCAAGATATCCAAATATAAAACCAAAATGGTTGTTTACTCACCCTGATGGTAAGTTAATGTTAGAAAAAAGTATTTCTCCCTTTTTAAAAAATAAAAAAATTCAAATTAAAATTATAACAGTTACCAGAAAAATTGAGTCTAAATTTAAGGTTAAATTTCTAATTAAACAGATGTTTGGAAATCAATTAAAAGTTTTAGTCTTAAACTCTCAGACTAAATCAGCAAGTGAAACTGTTTTAAAAACAATAAATTATTATAAATTAAAAGGTCAAATATTAGTTAAAGATAGCGATAATTTTTTTAATATTGATCCAAAATTTAATTTTATGAATAAAAATTTTGTAGCGGGTGTAGATATATCAAAACACCCAGAAATATATAATATCCATCAAAAAAGCTTCTTAAAACTTAATAACAAAAAGCAAATTATTGATATTGAGGAAAAAAAGATCATATCTGATAAGATCTGTATAGGGCTTTACTCATTTGGCTCAGCAAATGATTTTATTAGTCATTTTAAGAATTGCTCAAGAAACATTAAAAGTAAGGAAATATATTTAAGCTTTGTAGTAAAGAGCATGATTAATTCAAATAATTTATTTCTCTATACCGAGGGTATTAATTATGAAGACTATGGCACTTTTACTGATTGGCTTTCTATCAGACGTAAATATAGAACTTTTTTTATTGATTTAGATGGTGTTATTTTTAGGAATAAAGGCAAATATGGAAAAAAAAACTGGAATACAAAAAATGAGGTTATAAAAAAAAATACTAAAACTTTATTAAAATTGAATTCTCAAGGAGCACAAATTGTCTTCGCTTCAGCTAGACCTGAAGAAAATCAAAGAAAGCTAATGGTTGAACTTAAGAAAATTGGGTTTTCTAATTTTAAAATATTATTAGGTCTTAATCATTCTCAAAGAATATTGATCAACGATTATTATTTAACTAACCCGAATCCATCAGCTGTAGCAATAAACATATCTAGAGATAGTGAAAATTTAGATCAATTAATTCAATCATTGTGATTATGCACGAACCTATATCCTACGCTTATCTTGAAACAACTAACTATTGCAATTTAAAATGTTCATTTTGTAATAGAGATGAGGTTGTAAAAAAATTAAAGCATATGAGTTTGACAGATTGGGAATTAGTGCTAGAAAAACTTAAAGACCAACCTATAAAAGAAGCAAAGTTAATGGGTCTAGGTGAACCATTCTTACATCCTAAATTTTCTACAATCTGTAAAATGTTTAAGGATTATTTTCCAAATGCTTTTTTGATCGTTGCAACTAATTGCCAGTATAAAATGAATGCAAATTTTAAGGAGTCTTTAAAATATATAGATTTGCTTTACTTATCTATTGATGGTTATAAAGAAAGCTATGAAAAGTTTAGACCTCCATCAAAATGGGAAAAGTTAATTAGCTTTTTAGATGAATTAAAAAAATTACAAAGACATAAGTGTAGAGTTACTTGTAATTATGTTGTGAATACTGAAAATATAGTTGACATTTCTAAAATTGAGGAATTATGTAAAGAATATAACCTAGAGGAATTGAGATTAAATATTGCTCAAGATTGGTCAGAGGACAAAAGTCTTTCAGTAACAGACCATATCTCTGGCTATTCCTTAAAACAAATCGATTATCTTAAAAAGAATTATTCTAAAAATATTAAAGGTAGGGCCCCATGGACATGGTCTGACTGTTTTTGGGTTAAAACAGGTATTTACATGACGGTTGAGGGAAATATTAAAGTTTGTGCTTTAAATACTGACACAAAATCACTAGGAAATATCTTTAAAGATCCAATTAATGAAATCCTAAATACTGAAAGAATGAATGAAATTCGCGAAGGATGCAAAAAAGATAAACCTACAAAACATTGTAAAAATTGCTCATATAAGGAACTGTCACCTATATTGGAAAAATTAATTTTATAATGAAGCAGATAAGAATATTTGATTTAAAATTCAAAAAAAAAGAAATAGATTTTTTTTTAAAAAATTCCAAGAATATTTTTAAAGAAGGTTTTTTTACTAATCATTCATATGTAAAAAAGTTTGAATATCAATTTAAAAAAAAAAATAAGTCTAAGTTTGCATTATCGACATCTTCGGGTACTTCAGCATTAGAAATTATTCTTAGATCATTTGATATTAAAAATAAAAATGTTTTAGTTAATTCAAATACATTTATTGCAACCGGGCATGCAATTACAAATGCAGGCGGAAAAATTGTACCCGTTGATTTAGAAAAACAATATTTTATGATGGATCATAATGATCTTGAAAAAAAAATTGATAAAAGTACTGGGGCTGTCGTAATAGTGCATATTGGTGGAATCATAACACCAAACATTTTCAAAATAAAAAAAATTTGTAAAAAATTTGGAGTACCTTTGATTGAGGATGCTGCTCAAGCTCATGGATCAAAATATAAAAATATTTTTGCTGGTAACTTTGGGGATGCTGGTGCGATAAGTTTTTTTACCACCAAAGTAATGACAACTGGTGAAGGTGGCATGATCACTACAAATAGTAAAAAACGTCATGAAAAAATGTACTCCTTAAGACAATTTGGATTTATGAAAAATAAATTACTACATGACAAAATTAGTGGAAATTATAAATTAAGCGAATTCTCAGCTCTCCTTGGTATAATTGAACTTGAAAGACTAAGTTCTAGGATAGCTAAAAGAAATTTATTAGCAAAAATTTACCAAAGATTTCTTGAAAAATCTAAATTCAGATTACTAAAATCAGATAAACCCTTTTTTTGTAATCATTATAAACAAATTATCATCTCAAAAATTCAAAGAAAAAAAATAGAAAATATTTTGAATAAATTTAAAATATCTTTAACTGGAGGGGTATATTATATTCCACTTCATCGTCAACCAATATACAAAAAACAATTAAAAAAGTATAAATTACCTATTACAAATCTTTTTTGTGATAATCATTTTTGTCCACCATGTTATCCAGAATTAAGTAAAGCCGACATTAAATATGTGTGTTCTGTATTAAAGAAAATATAATTTCTGTTTTCTTGAATGTTTATAATTAAGTCAGATTGACTTGGTGGGCCGTGTTGGTTATGCTCCAACTACCCCTGCAATGTCAATGCAGTACTCTACTATTGAGCTAACGGCCCTAATTTTTTAAATAAACTCAAGTTTGTTCTACAAATTTTATTTTTAATTAAAAATATTCGTTTTTTTATTTACTGCGTACAATATGGATAAGTTTAGAATAAACAAGCTTATATTAAAATCACTAAAAAATGAGCCTGAGGGTATAAATGGTAAAAAGTTAGTAATTAAAAAAACAAAGGCACCAATTTGTAAATAGTTTTGTGAGAGAATAATTACTTTTAAATATCGAAAAATTAGTGAGAAAAATACGAATAACAGTAACAAAGTTCCGATTAAACCATGCTCAGACAAAAACTCAAAATAAGTTTGGTGTGGATGTGTAATGCAATAATAATTATTTTTCTTTACCCTTTTTTTTTCGCTACATGTTTCTATTCTATAATTTTTGTTACCAACTCCTATTAAAGGATAATTTTTAAAAACTGAAAAACCTGATTTATAAAGTTTTATATAAATATTGTCTTCTAAATTCCTAAATTTTTTTTCAGTAAAAATTTCTGAAAATATTTGACCATGATATCTACTTTTTAAATATTCAGAGTTAACCACCGTTACAACAATTATTATTGGTAAGATAATTAAGAAAATTAATTTTGATCTTAAATCAAAAATATCGATTAGAAAAATAAACAATAACAAACCAAATACAGCTTTTAAGAAGTTTGATCTCTCACCCGTAATTAATATTGAAAAGAAAAATGTTAATATGATAAATAAAAAAATTATATTTTTGTATTTTTGATTTTTTAAAATGTTTAATATTTGGCCCAATATTAAAAATATAAAACCATTTATAAAAGCGGCAGCTATTGGTTCATCTTTAAAAAAACTAACAACTCTAGGTCCATGGGGCAAAGTTTCCCCATCTAAAGAAATCGCACCCCATCCAAAAATATTAGCCCCAGTAAATCTCTCAAAATTGACATCAAAAATAAAAATAAAAAAAATTATTGTCCACATATAAAATATTCTCGTACTTTTTGTGTCAATATAGAATAAGTAATTAATTGCTAAAAATAATATTATGAATCTGATAAAACCGAAATTTCTTAATACACTAGTTTCAAAACTCAAAGCGGTTAAAGTATTTAATATAAGATATAAATATAAAATAAGAAAAATTTTAATGACATCATTTTTAAGCAAATATTTATAATGGTCGTATTTAAAAAAAAAATATAAATATGTGACACCTATTAATACAATATTAACAAGAGAAACTGCTGGTCCAATAATTATAGATATAGGTAAAAATGTTAATAAAATAAAAAAGATATTATCTTGTATAATTCTCATAACGTAAGTATTAAAGTTTATTTTGCAAAAATATCATAAGAATACGTTTCTTTAAAAAAATATTAAATATTATTTTTATTATTCTTGAATTAACTATAGATGAACTCACATTTAATTACTTGTTGTATTTCATAGATAATTAATTATCTTATCTGAATACTATAATCAATATGATACTAATAACAGGGTGCGCAGGATACATTGGTTCTCAATTATCATATGAGTTAAAAAATAAAAAATTTAATTTTATTGGACTAGATAATTTAAAACATTCATACAGAAAAAATTTTCCACTAAAAAAAAATTTCTTTAGGTTAGATATATCCTCAAACCAAATTAATATTTTAATTAAACAAAATAAGATTAAGACCGTTATTCATTGCGCTGCATTATCATATGTTATGGATGGTGAAGATAATAAACAAAAATACAACTTAAACAATATAGTTAAAACAAAAAAATTTATAAACATGTGTAAGAATAATGGCGTGGTAAATTTTATTTTTTTCTCTTCTTCGAATGTTTATGGAAATACTGGTCAAGTTTTTTCTGAAAATACTTTAAGAAAACCTATAAATACTTACGGAAAAAATAAGTTGAACATTGAAAATTATTTAATAAAAAAAAACTTTTCTAATTCCATAATTCTAAGATTATTTAATATTGTAGGTGTGATAAACAAGTTTTATATATTTAAACCTAAAACAAAATACCAAAGATTTTTTTTTAAATTGATAGATAAAAATTTTAGACCAACTATTAAATTCTACATGAAGAAAAAAATAATTTTTTATCCAAAAAGAGATTTTTTGGACATTACAGATTTAAATATACTTATTTTGAAGATTATTAGAAAATTAAAAAAAAGAAGAATTAAAAGCATCTTTAATGTTGGAAGTGGTAGAGATGAATCAATATTTGATTTATACAATAAATTTAACAAAAGAATTAAAATAAAAAAGCCAATTTATAGAATTTTATCAAAAAAAGAACTTCAAAAGACACTGGCTAATAATTCTAAAACTATGAGGTATTTTAATTGGAAACCTGTGATAAATTTAGAAAGATCAATCAGATCTACCATTAAATTAGCAAAAATTTAATTAATGATTTTTTTAATTATTATTTAAAATATACTTAATTTTATTGTAATGATTAAACATTGTAAAATTTGAACAATTTTTTTTGGCTAATAATTTTTTTTTGTAAATGGTATTATAATCTAATTTTTTAAACTCTATAAGCTTTTCACATAACTTATCTTTTTTATTGTTATTAAAAATTAAACCAGCGGATCCGTTTTCTAAAAACTCTTCTGGACCATTTTTACAATTGCTCGAAATAATAAAATTATTACAAAAGGACGCTTCAACCATTACAAATCCCACTTCTTCCCAAAGTGAGGGAAGGATAAAACATTTAGAATTTTTCATAAAATAGTAAATATTTTCAGTATAGTTTTGTAGCTCTACGGAATTTGATAAATCAAGCTTTGATATTTCTTCCTGCATTTTTTTTTTTAGCTCACCCTCTCCAATAATTAATAGCTTTTCATCTGGATAAAGTTTTAAAAATTTTCCAAATTCTCTAATCAAATAGATAAAGTTTTTTTGCTTTGTAAATCTACCAGCTGATAAAAAGAAATTTTTATTTATTTTTTCAGAATTCTTAACTTTGGTTTTATTTTTTTTTTGAGTTACATCTTTTACATTAATTATCGCATCAAATAATGTATCAACTTTTTGCTTTTTAAATATCTTTTTGTATATTAAATCGTTTTTTAATTCGTTAGTAGGACAAGTAATTTTTAAAATTTTATTTTGTGATATCTTCCACAATTTTTTTCTGAATAAATTCATTTTTGGAAATCCAGAAATCCTTAAAATTACTTGTGTTTGTATCTTAAAGAGATTCAAAAGAAAAAGAGGTAAAGATGTAATTAAATGTATGATTAAATAATCAGGTTTCCTACTTTTAATATAAAATAATAAAGGTAAAGCAGAAATTACAAAAATTATAATATATGAAAGCCTACTTTTCAAAAAACCATTTTTTGGCAGTAATTTATAGTAATTAAAAGTAAGATTTTTTAAATTTACTTTATTTTGATTTAAATATTTCCTATAACTACTCCACTCACCGAATACATTGATAATTGTTACCTCATAATCTTTTGAGTATTTTGCGAGTGATATTGCAGAGTTCAATGTTGACTTTACAGTTCCAACTTTAGTAAGACATGGAGACCAATACACAACACTTTTTTTCATTTCTCTATTGTATTTCTATAATAAATAAATATCTTGTCTAGCATCTAATAGCAAAAATGAATTTTTTTTACTAATTAATTAATGAATAATAATTTAATTGTTTTTATGCCCTCAATTGAAGGTGGGGGTGTTGAAAAAAATTTATTTTTAGTATGTAATTATTTTGTTAAGAAAATTAGTAACCTAAAAGTCATAACTATTTCAAATAAATATTCAAATAGATTTGATAAATCAATCGAGATAGTCACCTACAAATCCAAAAAATGGGATTATTTTGGTAGAAGGATAAAATACTTTCTAGCTTTAATTTTACTTATAAAAGAAATTATTAAAAATAAAAAATCTACAGTATTTTCTTTTCAAGCTAACATTTATTGTATCTTAGTATGTAAATTATTTTCAGTCAAAGTAATAGCGAGATCTAATACCGCACCAATTGGATGGTCAAGAAATATTTTTAAAAGATTAATATTTAAGTTAGTTCTAAACTTATCAGATAAAGTTATGGTAAATAGTTTAGAATTTAAAAAAGATTTAAAAAAAGATTTAGATATAAAGGCTTTATGTATATATAATCCTCTTAATAGAGAACAAATTAAAAAAAAATCTAAGATAAAATCAATCAATATTTTTAATTCGTCTAAAAAACTTAAGATTTTAAATATTGGAAGGTTCACCGAACAAAAAGATCAATTAACATTTTTGAAATCATTAAACTTAATTAAAGATAAAATAAAATTTGATGCTCGTATAATTGGAAAAGGTGAACTAAAAAGTGAGTTGCAAGATTATATTGAAAAAAATAATTTAAAAAAATCTGTCAAAATAGTTAATTTTACAAATAACCCCTACCCATTTATTAAACAAACTGATCTTTTTGTATTGAGCTCTAAATATGAGGGATTACCAAATGTGATTTTAGAAAGCTTAGTTTTAAAAAAATTTGTAATTTCAAGTAAATGTCACACCGGTCCGAAAGAAATTTTGTTAAATGGAAAGGGTGGATTACTTTTTAAAGTTGGTAGTCACAAACAACTTGCAAACAAAATTATGTATTTTTTTTTTAATAGAAAAAAATGTTCAAAATTATTAAATAAATCATATCTGTCTTTAAATAGATTTGATTATAATTCTAATTTACTAAAATATTATAAGTTGATTAGTAGTGTTAGATAATTATTTTTTTTTAATACGTTATTAAAAATCAAGTTTTGTATAAACGTATTATATTTTCTGTTTTTTCAGCACTACTATATCATTACAATTTTTTATTTAAATTATTATAACGTATTAGGTTTTTTATTTAAGTAATACTACTTTATTAATTTCCTTATAAAATTTTTTATAGAATATTTTCTGGAAATTAATTTTTTTGATTTTGATAGTTCTATTTTATTTTTTTTTATTAACTTAGCCATTCCAGATCCAATAAATGAAAAATATAAATCAAAATTTTTATTATTTTCAGATTGAATTTCCAAAATTCTTTCAAAGGTTTCTTGATTATTTATTTCACAATTAAAATTGTTTCTTTTTTTGGTTTTTAAATAAGGCAGACAAGATATGTCATCAATTATAAATTTTCCGTTCTCTTTTAAAAAAGGATAATAATGATATATAATTTTCTCAACGTGATTTGCATTATGAAAAGAATCCAGGAAAATTAAATCAACATTTCTTGGCAATAAACCATCTAAATAATTAAAATTATCATCTCTTGTCTTATAGAACTTCCAAGATTTGCTATCAGAAATATCTGAACAATCATCGATATCAACTGAATGTAAAAATCCACCATTTTTTTCACATATTTCGATTATTTTTTTAGTTGAGAAACCAAACCTTACACCAAATTCAATAATTTTTGGTTCAGATATTAGACTTAAGTCTTTTAAAAAAAATTCTTCAATTTTTAATATATATTCTTTATCAAGGTTCATATTATAACAATAATTTTTTTAACTTTAGTCAATGACTTTACAGAATTAAAATATTAAATAAACTTAAAAAATAATTAAAAAATTTTTTATTTCAATTGTATTTACTAAATTTTTTTTTAGAAAAAATGTTTATTTGGATATATCTAAGTGTTTTTATTACTGATTTGAAAATAACTAGTAAAAAATTCTCATACTTAATCCTGACTTTATATTCAGAATAAAGTTTTGAAAAAAAACTAGCTTTACTTGAATAACCTTTTAGGTCAAATACAGTTATAACTTTATTTTTTTTAGTAGCATACCATTTGATGTCTTTTTTTTTTATACATCTATAAAAAAAATCGTAGTCACTATAATGAGTCAATTTTGTATCAAATAAACCAATTTCTTTATATATGCTTAGCTTTACAAATGTTGACATTAAACTTGGTATTATATTTAGATTAAAGAATATTTTGTCAGGATAAAAACCTGAAAATTTTTTCTTCTTTAAAACAGTGCCAAATAAGATATCTAAATTTTTTTTTTCTAAAATTTTTTTTACTATAAAATTAATAGAGTTCTCTGTAAAATAGTCACCTGAATTTAGTATACAAATATAATCACCACTGCTTAATCTCAACCCCTTGTTGAAAGCATCAAATATTCCTGTATCCTTTTGGCTTAACCAATAATCGATGTTATTTTGGTATTTTTTTATTACCGAAATAGTCTTATCTGAAGATCCACCATCTATTATTATGTATTCTAAATTGCTATAATTTTGAAAAATTACACTTTTTATAGTGGTATCCAATTCTTTAGCATGGTTTAATACAACTGTTATTATTGTAATTAAAGGCTTTTTTTTTAAACTTTTTCTATATAAATTTTTTAGTCTTTTGCCACCCTCTTCAATTATTGGATTATTATCAAATGAATTGTTTGCTCTAAAAAAAGTTTTAAATTTTTCGGTTTTAAATTTCTTCTGATTGTGTTTACTAAAATATATTTGATTAGACTTTACTGACCCAATTTTGATATATTTTAAATATTGTGTATTTTGCATATTTTTATATATATAAATTTTAATAATTTCTTCACTAATAAATTGTAATGATTAAACTAAATTTTGCATAAAAGAAAAACTTATTTTATTAATTTTATAACTTTTTTTAAATCATCCGTAGTGTCTACTGCAACTGATCTGTCGGACATTTCAATCATTTTTACTTCGTGACCAATTTCAATAAATCTATTAAGTTCTAAATCCTCAATTCCTTCTAAAATTGTTTTTTTTTTAAAATTTGAAAATATCTTAAGTGATTTATACGGAAATGAATAAATACAAACTTGTCTCCATCCCCTTGTAAAGGATTTTTTTTTATTAGAAGGTATTGGCGCCCTAGACATATATATTAAATTCCCATCTTTTCTAAATATCACTTTAGGAACATGAGGTGAATTAAACATTTTTTTATCTTTAATTTCTGCAAAACCATTAATTACTTTATTAGGGTATTTTCTGGCAGTTTTTATAATTTTTTTTATATCTAAGGGATTACATATTGGTTCATCGCCTTGAACATTTATGTAAAATTTTTTTTTTATCTTTTTAGCTACTTCAGCGACTCTGTCTGTTCCCGTGAGACACTTGTTAGATGTCATCATTACGTTAATATTATTTTTTTTGCATAAATTTAAAATTTTTTTATCATCAGTCGCAACTAAAATTTTTGATTGATGAACGACTTTTTTGCACTGATTATATGTTCTAACAATCATCGGTATACCTTTTAAATTAATTAAAGGTTTTCCCGGTAATCTCTTAGATTTATACCTGGCAGGAATTACTAATAAAAAATCATGCATTTTATATTTTAATTTTTTTTAGTTTATAATTTGTTGGTGTTAAAGAAACTATTTTTATTGCCTTTTTTTCTAGTTTGTAATTTTGTAAAACTTCATCCATTTCAAACTTCTTCGGGCTAGTTTTGTTGTATCCATCTAAGCCGGCTAAAAAAATTTTTTTGCACTCTCCACTGGTGCAAATTCCAAGAGTGTATGTTATAGCTAGAGAATTTGGTAAAACAGCATATTTTTTGTGAAATTTAAATTTATTGTTTTTAACTTGAATTCCAAAATTTAATATTTTTTTTGATTGAATTTTTGTTTTTATACTTTTTGAAAAACTAGAGAAAGGCGTAATTAAATAATTATTAGTTTTTTTATATTTATTAATATCAGATAACAATCTTAAAGTATGACAAACAACATTAGCATAAATAAATTTTTTTGGAACCGGGTTAATTGCATTTAAAACAAGAACAATAGGTTTATTTTTTTTGATAAACTTAATTATTTTTGATTTATATTTAATCATTGAGATACCTGGTCCAATTATTAAAACATTACGATTTTTAATAGCTCTTGTTGGATCCCAAGTACCTTTATTAATTTTTCTATAATAATTTTTTCCAAGAGAAATCAGTTCTTCACTAAATTTTCTCCCTCCTACTGTACTTAAATTTTTTAAATTGTAATATATATCTTCTGGGTCAAATCCATTATCATTTAACATTTCTTGTACAAAAGTTGGATGAATAGAATTTAATCCAGCAAAATAATAAAATGGGTTTGATCCCCACCTATACCTCTCTTTAAGAGGTTCAAAATAATTTTTAATTAAATTTAATAAATTGGTTAAATGTTCTTTTTTCCTATTTAATTCCAAGATTAAATATTCAGTTTTAGTATTCCCGGGTCCCCTGCCCATTCCAGTTACAGTGCAATCTACCCAATTTACTGAATTTTTAATTGCTGTGATTGAGTTCTCCAATGCTTTACCCATATTGTCGTGAGTATGGATCCCAGTAGATTTTTTCCATTGAGATTTTATTTGATGGATAATTTTCTTAGTTTCTATTGAGTCTAGACTGCCCATACTGTCAGCAAAGTATAATATATCTCCTTTAGATTTCTTTATTTCTTTAACAGTATTTTTTATCTCAAGAGTGGATAATTCAGGAATTTGCATAATATTAACTCCAACTTTATAACCCGACTTTTTTAGCCAATTTATTAATGGTATTACATTTTTTACCTCATGATAATGACATGCAAGCCTTACTAGAGAAATAATAGATTTTTTTTTTGGCTTAAAAGTTTTTTTTGCAATCTCTATTATATTTTTTTGAGCTACAAAGTCAGATGCATTAATCATTACACCAATTTTTAAATTTTTTGGTATTTTTAAGCTTTTTAAAAATATTTCTTCAGAATATGCGCAAGGCCCTTTAGTTTTTACTTTATCTAAAAATCTAAATCCTATTTCAACATAATCAATCTTTATCAAATCCATTACTCTTAAATACTCATTGATTAATTCTTTTTTAAAAAACCAGTTATTGTAATACCCTCCATCTCTTAAAGTACAATCTAGTAAATTAATTTTATTTTTGATCATTCTTAATTAGTAATTTTTTTGTTTACGAAAAATATTATTTTTAATTTGTTAATAGCGTAAATTACTATAAATTAATTGTAATTACAAAGAATTACAAAGGTAAAATACTGTGAAAAGTTATTTAAAAATTGCATTTGTGCCATCTACATTTTTACCTACAATTGGTGGATCAGAAACCCAAATACATAATTTTGCAAACAAAATTACTGAGTTAGACAATGTAGTAGACATTTTTTTATTAAATAAAGCAAAAATCAAAAATAGAAAATATAGTATAATTAAATTAAATAAAATATTTATTAATTTTATTTATCTATTAAAATATTATTTAAATATAGATTTAACTTTTTTATTAAAAATTTATTTTGGTAAAATTTGTAAAAAGAAAAAATATGATGTTTGGCATTTTCAATCTGTCAATTATAAAACTTTACTTTACTTGAAGCCTCTTAAGATGTTAGGTGAAAAGACATATATAAGTTTTCATGGTGCTGATATCCAAAAAGATGAAGTAATAAATTATGGATATAGATTTGATAAAAAATATGAAACACTCCTTGCTAAATCATTAAAATATGTTGATAAGGTATTTGTAATATCAGATGACGTAGAAAGAGAATTAAAAACTTTTTCATTTCCTGGTGACAAAATTGTTAAAATACCTTGTACCATTGATTTAAACAAAATTAAAAGCTTTAAGATTAATAGAATTAAAGACGATAAACTCAGGATAATTACAGCAACAAGATTTCAAAAAAAGAAAAAGGGACTAGATTTTATTGAAAAAATTGCAAAATCTCTTATTGAAAAAAAATATAATTTTAAATGGACTTTGGTAGGTAGAAATTCGGATCAACTTTTAAATATTAGTTTTATAAAAAAAAATTTAGAATATTTTAATATTCTAGATGAAATAAAAAACTTTGATGAGATTTATTTTCCACATTCAGATCTATTCAAACTATATAAAAATCATGATGTATATGTAAATCTAGCAAGAATTGAGTCATTTGGGATTACAATGATAGAAGCAATAGCATGTGGTATACCGGTGATTAGCTTTAACACGAAGGGTGCTAACGAATTAATTTTAAATAATAAAAATGGTTATTTAATAAAGAATTATAATGCCGATGAAATGGCTGATTTCTTTATAAATAAATACGACTCAATATTTAGAAATAAACCTATTGATACAAGCACAGTAGAAAAATTTGATCTTGAATTAAATTGCTTAGAAACTTTAAATAGATATAAAAATTAAAATATTTAAAAATTAAGTTATAATTTTATAAATAATATTTTTTATACCATTCAAGAAAGTACTTGATGCCTTCTCTAGGTTTTACTTTTGGTTTGTATTTAAGTATTTCAGAACACCATTTCGTGCTTGCTTCTGTTTTTATAATGTCACTCTTTTCAAATGGTAAATTTTTTTTTCTACCTTTTATACCAAGATATGTTTCAATCAGTTTTATAAATTTATTTAATTTAATTGGTTTACCGCTTCCAATATTAATTAATCTATAGGGACAGTAACTTGATTTTACGATTGGATTTTTTAAAAACCACTTCTTATTTGTTTTTGGTATTTTTGAAACCGATCTAATAATACAATTTACAATATCATCAATGTAGATAAGATCTCTAGTTTGATTTCCATGATTAAATAATTCAATTTTTTTATTACTCAAAATATTTTCTGTAAATTTAAACAAGGCCATATCTGGTCTACCCCATGGACCATAAACAGTAAAAAATCTAAGTCCAGTAGTTGGTAAATTAAATAAACTACTAAATGTATGTGCCATTAATTCATTTGATCTTTTGGTTGTTGCGTACATTTGCATAGGATGATTTGCTGCATATTCTTCTTTTGATGGGAATCTTTTATCTGCTCCATAAACACTGCTTGTGCTAGCATAAACAAAGTGTTTGATTTTATTTTTTTTTGCACAATTTAGTATATTAAAAAAACCGTTTATATTTGTATTAATATATTTTTCAGGAAATTTAATAGAATGTCTCACATTTGATTGTGCTGCAAGATGAATAACAAATCTAAATTTATTTTTTTTAAAAAATAAATTAATTTTATTTTTATTGCAAATATCTATTTTAAAAAATTTAAAATTTTTATAGTTTTGTAAAATATCTAGTCTTTTTTTTTTTAAGTTTGGATCATAATAATTATCTATATTATCTATTCCATAAACTTTTTTGTTAATCATTAATAATTTTTTACAGGTATGAAACCCTATAAAACCTGCTGCCCCAGTGACTAAATACATATTTATAAATTAACTCCTTGATTGAACTAAAGTTTTTTTACAATTATCAAAAAATTCTGATGTAATTTTATTGCATGTAAAAATTATAAAATTTATTATTCTTAGGTTTATTCCCCTCCAGATATGTTTAACACTTCATTTGTAATAAAATTATTCTAAGTAATTAAGTTAAAAATATACTCTATATCTTTAGCTAAAGCCATTTTTTTTATAGGAATTAGCTTTACTCTTTTAGAGATAGATTTATTTTTAATTTTTTGATGAAATTTTGTATCTGTAACTCCAATTCTGACTGTGTTGTAAAGAATGTTATTTGATGACATTTTTTTAATTTCAGACGGCATAAATTCATTTAAATATTTACTTATAGAATAAGAGAAAGTATTAGCAACCCTCCAAACTTAACGCCAATACTTGAAGTGTTAATTATTCTTCCATATTTTTTTTTTACTTTTTCAAAATTTTATAAAAGTGATCAAATAATCAGGTAATCTTAATTTTCTTCTTAAATTTTATAATATAATTTATTAAAGTAATATACATCAGCTCCAAATTGGTTACCTTTAAAAATATTATTATTTATCATATTTATACCTACCATTCTAAAATTTTTGGATACAAGATATTTTTCAATATCACTAAAAGTAAAATATTTTTCGTAATAATCATTGAAGAGAATTTCTACTTGCAAAATTTTTATTCTATTATCTTGAAGGGATTTTAAACTTCCTTGAAGTATTTTATCCTCATAAAGTTGTGCGTCTATTTTTATAAAGTCAATATAATCAATATTTTTTTCTTCAACATAATCGTCAAGTTTAATAATGCTAACTTTTTCAGTTTTTAAAATTGATGGTTTGTATCTCTCAATTTTTATTCTACTTGTATCTGGGTTAATTTTGTAAAATGATGATTTGCCAGACATATTTGTAATATTAAAATTTTTTTCTTCATTTTTATCCCCCAAAGCACAATTATTACAGAAGACTTTTTTATCATTTTTAAACTTTTCTTTCATTTGATCAAATACACTTTTATTTGGTTCAAACGAATGAATAATAGGATCGTTGAATATTCTCTTAAATTTTTTAACTGATTGGCCCGAGTTAGCTCCAACATCAAATATGATTGGATTTATATCTTTAACTTTGTCACTTAAGAGTTCCTCAAAATTAATAGGATCTATTTTTTTGTTAATCCTGGCAATATTATATCCAAGCTTATTTAACAACTTTTTTATAATTTTTCTCATTTATGCTCTTTATTTCTTATAACTATAAATCATAAATTAACCATAATTATAATCGAAATAACTAAAGATGGGTTTAATGGTTTTTTAATAGAAAATAATAATGTTTCAGAATTTACAAATAAAATTTATCAAATAAAACATAATAAATTTGGCCTAAAAAAAATGCGAAATAACTGTGTAGATTCTGTTAGAAAATTTGATTTAGTTATAAATAGTATTAGATTAATAAATATTTATAATACCCAAATCTAATGAGTAAAATTAAACCACTTGTTACAGTTTACATAACAAACTACAATTACGGACAATTCATCAAAAAAGCTATCAATAGTGTTCTTAATCAAACTTTTAAAAACTATGAATTAATTATAATTGACGACGGGTCCAAAGATAAATCAACTAAAATAATAAAACAATTCCAGGATAAAAAGAATGTAAAAGTTGTATTTCAAAATAATAAAGGTTTAATAGTTTCAAATAATTTAGCCTTAAGACTGTCAAAAGCAAAATATATTATGAGACTTGACTCAGATGATTGGCTTGACCCTCATGCTCTTGAAATAATGTCAAATATTTTAGAGAGGAATGAAAAAATTAGTTTAGTTTTTCCAGACTATTACGAGGTTGATAAATATGGTAAGATTATAAAACAAGTCAGAAGACACAATTTCAAAAAGGTAAAACTATTCGATCAGCCTGCGCACGGTGCTTGTACAATGATAAGAAGAGAAAATCTTGTTGATATTGGAGGTTACGATGAGGAATTTAGTTGTCAAGATGGATATTATCTATGGTTAAAATTTATAAAAAAATACTTGATTAGAAATGTTAACTTACCACTTTTTTATTATAGGCAACACCAACGTAATTTAACTAGTAATAAAAAGAGAATATTACAAAATAGATCTAGAATAATATCAAAGTTACAAGTCAATGAAAATAAAAAGAAAGTCCTAGCTATATTACCAGTAAGAGGATTAAAATTAAATCCTAATAGTCTAGTTCTAAAGAAACTTAATAAAAAACCTTTAGTTTTTTATACTATTGACTCAATTTTAAATTCTAAATTTATAAACAAATTAATTATCACATCTCCTGATTCAAAACTACTTAATATTATTAAAAGAAAATATAAAAATAAGATAATTGTAATTAAAAGACCAGAAAATTTAGGGTTCATTAATACTGAGCTTAAAAAAACTATTAGACACAGTCTTAAAAAAATAAAATCAAAAAAAATTAGTTACGAATATATAATGAATATTTCATTTAGAACTCCTTTTATTTCATCTACAGTCTTGGACGATGGCATTAACACTTTAAAATTATTTAATTCAGACAAAATTATTTGTGTTACTCAAGAAACGCATAAATATTACAGACATGATGGTTCAGGTTTAAAAAATCTAATAAAATCCTCAAATTTAAAGCTTGAACGTGACGCAATTTACAAACAAGTAATGGGTTTTAATATTATTAAGAAAAATTGTTTATTTAAAAGTGATGAAAATTTAAAAATCGGACACATAGTGCTTACAGATAGTCAATCTTTTGAAATAAATTCAGAAAATGATTTTAAAATCTCAGAAAAACTCAAACTAAATAAAACTTTATAACTTATTTAACAATAAATTATATTTTTAAAATTATACTTTTTGTATCTTCCTCTAGTATCGAAAATAAATTTTGAGTTTTTCGCTATAAACTCATAGTCGTAGATATCGTGATCTGTAACCAATATCACAGCATTAAACTTTTTTAAATTATTTTTGTTTAGTAATATTGATTTTTTTTTAAAGTCAAATTCTCTACTTTTTCTCAATTTTGAGAAATATGGGTCATTATATTCAAATTTTATTTTTTTTAATTTTAATATTTTCATTATATTGAATGTTGGTGACTCCCTATCATCTTCTATGTTTTTTTTATATGAAACGCCTAGAATTAAAATTTTCAAATTTTTAGATTTTAGTTTTGAGAGCATATTTTTTACAATCCACTGTGGAATAGACCTATTAATTTTGCCTGCGATTGAAATAAACTTCGGTTCATATCCGTGTTTTTTTGAGACCCATGACAAGTAATATGGATCAATGGGTATACAATGTCCTCCTAAACCTGGTCCAGGTAAAAATTTCTGAAAGCCAAAATTTTTGGTTGACGCAAGTTCTATTACATTGAATATATCTATTTTCAGTTTTTCACAGATAATTTTTAACTCGTTTACAAGTCCAATATTAACGGCTCTATACATATTTTCTAACAATTTTGATAACTCGGCATCTTTTACTTTTTTTGCGACAACTATTTTT
>MDTB01059413.1_pt1 | contig 21764 bp, 1 predicted proteins | sample 811161 | NCBI WGS metagenome assembly MDTB01 (sample SAMN05326650, study PRJNA326480) | marine metagenome | isolation source: seawater | place: Mediterranean Sea | collected 2009 | reverse complement strand
TTACGGAGGTGATCTGGAGCAAACGCTTACATTCGGGGGTGAGGATCCACAGGTAACTCTTTTCTGGGGTGATGAAGATGCAGGAAAAACTTCTGCCTTAAGTCAATCCTCCAGTGGTTGGGATAATGCGGTAGACTTAAGTGTGCGAACTTTGGGGCGTTTTGAACACGCTCTGAGTGGTTTGGAAAGTGGGAAAATCTTTTTTTACCGGATCATGGCAAATAATTCGGCAGGCTCAGCCTGGTCAGATCTTTCTACTTTTTCTACTGGTGATTTTGACTTTGGTTACGACTCGATCGCGGGTGGTGAGATGCTATTGTGGTTGGATGGTTCAGATATTGATGCAGATGGTGATCCAAGTAACGAACCCTATGGCGGTAAAGTTGACTTTTGGAGAGATAAGTCTGGTGCCTCCCGCAATGCTGGAAATGGAAATGGACCAGACCTCCAAATTAATCGTTGGAATGGACTGACAACTCTAAAGTTCGATGGTAACAGCCAATACCTCAGGGTTCAGGATTCAGCAGTTTTTGATTTTGGTGAGGACGGAACGATTTTTATCGTCGCACAGGGACACAACACAGGATCATGGCGCCCCATTATATCGAAGCGGGGAGAAAACAGTCTTGGGTGGCAATTCCGAAAAGTGAATACTGATTTTACTGCCTTCACCCTGAGGGGGACATCAGATTGGGATGACCGTTCCGGTGGCACTCCTTTTAACGGAGATCCACATGTGTGGGCAATGCGCAAATCTGAAGTCAGGAAAGCCCAATGGGCAGATGGTAATCTTGAATTTCAGGTACTTGATACTGGAGCTGTGACCCCTGCACCTGATGATGATCTAGTAATTGGAGCACGCAGTCAAAATGGTTCGATTGTATCCCATGCCAACATAGAACTTGGTGAAGTAATTATTTATGATTCAGCCCTTACTGATGAAGATGTTAAGCGAGTGCAGGGCTATTTGGCCCACAAGTGGGGATTGTCCGATGCCATGCCAAGTTCTCATGCATACAAGCAAAGTAAGCCGTTGTTTGAAAATCGGCCAGAACTTGATTTGTCCTCTCCCTATGCTCTGGTGGTAAACGAAGCCATAGATATCGACCTCTTGGCGAACAGGATGATTGACCAGGTTACTGCCATCAACCTGCCCCCAGGATTGAATCTTGATTCAGTTTCGAGGAAGATTCAAGGAGTTCCAAGTTCAGTAGGCATTTTTGAAACAGATTTTGAGACTTCCAATGCGGCTGGTTCAATCAGTAAGAAAGTTATTTTTAATGTGAAAGATTTCTCTCCCTGGATTTACGCCACTGATATTTCTTTTCCGGGTTACAGTGAAATTTATAAGGTGGCGGATTTTCCTGTTTACTTGGAGTTAAATACATCCATTCCTGGATTTAGTTATGAGCAGTTCGCATCCTTCCATGGTCATGATTTGCGCTTTTTAAGTTCGGATGGCAAAACGGAATTGTCATATGAACCGATTGAATGGAATCGTGAAGGAACTTCTTCTTTCTGGGTGCTTTTAAATGAATTAGATGACAACACTTCAATTCGGGCAATTTGGGGAAATCCAAATTATCAGGAGCAACCGGCATATTGTCGCGATGGTAGTGTTTGGAAAAAATACCGAGCTGTTTGGCACATGGATGGAGATGATCCCAGTTTGGTTCGGGATTCCAGGTCAAGTTATCACGCTATCCCTCATAATTTTGAAGAACTGCGGGCGGTTGGGGTAATCGGTAAGGCGGTCAATTTTGATGGGGTAAATGATTACATCGATCTTCCCTTAGGTTCACACCCACCTGAAGGTACAGAGCAGTTGACGATTTCCTTCTGGACGCACGGAAACTTTCCCACCCTCACAAATTCCACACTTTTTGAGTCTGGTTCAGCCCCGGGCAGACATCTCAATGTTCATTTCCCATGGTCGAATTCTCGATTTTATTGGGATGCGGGAACTGGAAACCAGTATGACCGCATTGAAAAAGAGGATTCCAACTACCTAGGAGCGTGGATTTATTGGACGCTTCAAAAAGATGCTGACCTGGGAATCATGCGGATTTACAAAAATGGTGAACTTTTTATGGAGGGTTTTAACAAGACCCGTCCGATGGGTGGACCTGTTGAACATTTTAGGCTTGGCTCGGCCAGACTTGGAGGAGCTTGGTGGAATGGTTGGGTGGATGAATTCCGAATTGGTCTTTTTATGGAGTCTGCAGAATCGATTCGGGCATCCTATGAAAGTCAGCGTCCAGACTCTCCCGGCAACTTCAATTCAGTATCTGCCGTGGAAGGTCCACCGGTTATTTTAACGAATCAGGTTGGTGAGGGATTTGCCAACGACCCTGCCCGTCCACTGTCTTACTTCATTTCAGTTTTTCCATCCGCAAGTACTTTTTCAGCAGTTGGTCTACCTGCTGGTGTAAGTCTGAATGCGACGACCGGTGAGATTAGCGGAATTCCCCTACAAGGGGGATCATATAAAATTACAGTAACTGCATCTAATGCGTTTGGGCAGAGTCAAGACATATTAACCCTTAAGGTTTCCGAAGTAAGTGCATTTTCTCACTCATTGGAACTAAGTTTGTCGGGATATTCAGGATCTGAAGTTTTGAAAGACTTTCCCATGCTTGTCCGCATGGATCAGTCCATGGATGCAAACTTTAGTTTGAACAGCTTTGCATCTACTGATTGCAACGACTTAAGGTTTTTCGATGAAATGGGAAGGGATCTTTCCTATGAGGTTGAGTCCATTGATTTTGAGCAAAATCAACTTCTTGTTTGGGTCAGGGTTGCTGAATTAGAAAGCACTAAATCTATCTTTGCATATTGGGGGGACCCCGAACTGTCTGGCACGCCCCCGGAATCCTCAACTGACGGATCCACTTGGAGTGCCGGTTATCGTGGAGTATGGCACTTGCGTCCGATGAGTGTAACCGACACGTTAACGGATTCCTCATTCTATCGAAACCATGCCACAAATGTTGGTGGTGTGACTGCTCCAATCGGGAAATTTGGCTCCGGGCGATTATTGCAGGGAGGTGGTGATCAGTATGTCAAAATTCCGAGGTCTTATTCTTTGAATCCATTGGGACTTGAAAGCTATTCCTATTCGATGTGGGCCAATTTGGAAAATCAACCAGACACTGAGGCGATAGACAGCTTTTTTGCGATCGGATATGAACAAGTTCCAAATGATCGGTACTTTAATGATATCAATCTTTTGACCGATCTTGTCCCGAGTGGTTCCCGAATCTATAAAAATGGTCCGAGACAGGGTTTATATTTGAGTGGAGATGCGGATTTCAGGCAGGCAAATATCGGTATTAACCGTAATGATAATTATATGACTCTTTTCATGAGTATGTTTCATCCACCTGAAGATGGAGCTTACAGATTTCGATGCACAAATACGGATAATCGTGCCACGATCTGGTTGGACAAGGACCGGGATGGCGTTTTCGAGATTACCGGAGACAACGGAACTGAAAAGCTTGGAAATAACATTATTAACTTTACGAGTGACTTGGTACAACTGAGCAGTTCGGGCGAACCCTACAAAATTGCGGTTGCTCATGGAGAATGGGGTGGCGGTTCAAGGATTCGACCCTGGATCATGACTCCTAGTGACGATACTTGGCAAATTATTGATCCTAGTGACCCTGCACAAGCCGGCTTTTGGAGAGTCCCCTTCGACTCATCCATCGACGATCAATTGAGTGCCTACACCTTTTTTAAGCATGGGGGTGTATCCTCCATGGATTTACAGTCTGGGAAATTTGGCTTTACCCACCCCTTTGAAAATTCCTCATTATCAAGTATTAGTTCAGTTACTTTATCTAATCAAACCTGGTACCATTTACATAAACAAGTTGATCCGTTCAATGGTTTGGCAAAACTTTTCGTCAATGGTTCAGTTGAGATATCCGAAAGCTTTGATCCGTCTCTTTCCATTGATGAAGCAATTGAATCTGAGTGGATTATTGGTTCTGGTACGATCACAAGTTCGGTGGATGAGATTCGCATTGCTAATAAAGTCCGTACTGAAGACTGGATACAGGCTGTTTATAATAACCAAAAGGACAATCCATTGTTTCCAACTTCCCCGAATGCATTGCTTGGTTCTCCTAGTTTTACATCTGCCAATCAGTTTACAGTTCCAGCAGAAAAACCGTTTTCCCATATGGCTCAGGCAACAGGTTCGCCGAGTGCCTATGTAGGTAGTGGTTTACCCAGCGGACTGCTACTCAATCCTTCTGATGGTAACTTGTCTGGAGTGCCAGCAACTGCCGGAACTTATTCACCCAATCTTCGGGCCGTTTATGCCGATGGGTCACAAGCCTATCAATCCTATCAAATTGATGTTCTCGCGGGACCACCGGAAGTTTCACTTTCAAGTCCGCAATCGGGGGGGGCTTCAAGTTTACAAATCCCATTTGAAGTCCTCGCAACTGGAGGTGATGATCCGATTGTCTGGGTTTTGGCAGATACGGTTGATCAGGGCACAAATCTCTACAAGTGGAAGTATCGATTTGATCTTGGCCCGCAAGGTCTGGGAACATCCTCCGCAATCATTGGTGGACTTGCCCCTGATCAGGTGTACTATGTAAGGTTGTACGCTTTCAATTCTGCTGGTATTGATTGGACAGGCAAAGAGTTTTTTGTTCGCAAGCAACCGGAGACCTCCAACCTCCCCTTAGGTTTATCGATGTGGTTTGATGCTACCGATGTCTCCGCTACTGGAACAGCACCGAATTCTGGAATGGAAATCTCCACCTGGGTAGATAAGTCAGGGAATGATCGGCACATGAACATTGTAAACGGTAATCCATCCATCGCTCTGGACGGTTTTGAGAAAAAACCGGTTGTTGATTTTGATGGCAATGATCAGTTGGTTTCCACCTACGACTTTAGAGGAACAGATTTAGGAATCTGGAGGAATGGAGGTTATACGGCATTTGGCGTGTCAAGATATACGGGCGGGAAAAATAATCGTGTGATTACTTCCGTCGGTCAAAACTGGTTGATGGGACATCATGGGAATCGTAACTCCCGCTTTTATTTTAATGGATGGATTCATACGGGTGGAGCAGCCGATACCGAATTTCACATCTGGGAAATCAAACAGGAGGGACGAAGTCATAATGGAAACCCCTACAGCACCGTCTACACGGACGGAATTGAGTTAGCCAATAATCAAAATTCAAATAACTATTGGTTCCATCCGGGGCAGTTATCCTTTGGTGCCTACGCCAACATGGCGGAAGCATCAAGCTGTCAAGTTGCTGAGTTCCTTATGTTTACAGGACTGATGGAGGATGATGACCGTTTTCTTGTTGAAGGTTATTTAAGCCACAAATGGGGAATTGAACTGCCCACCAATCATCCTTGGGTCGGTGACCAACCGACCTTTGGAGATGCAGTGGTTTCCGGATCCACCGGAGTCGGGGTAACCACTCAAAGTCAAAGTCCTATCGTAAGAAACAGAGACCCAGCCAATCAAACTATTAATTCTTCCCTACTCACCGGTCAACTTGTAGATGCAGGACTTGGAATGATTCCAGTTGACCCTATAAATGCGGCTTTTTCCCCGATGGATTACCCGGGGCTTCGACTCTGGTTGGATGTTTCCGATGCGGATGGTGACGGTGTCCCTGGGTCAGACTATGACGATGCTAATGTAACCCCGCCAGCATCCTGGGATCCTGGAGTTTTGTCTCCCACGCTTTGGTTAGATGCAAGTGAACTTTCTTCAGCGGATTCAATCTGGAGTGATAAGGGACCTAACGGTAACGATGCCACAAGGTTTGGCTCTCCCATGGTTGTAACCGGGGTGCAGAATGGAAAATCTATTATGCGGTACAGTGGTTCCAATGGTGAATATCATTCTTTTGCCAACCTTTCGAATATTCGAACTGTTTTTTGGGTATGGAAACAAAATTCTCCTGGTGGTTACTTTATGCTAGGAGATAATAATCAATACCATTTCCACAAGGGTGCCTTGATGTTTGATTCGGGATGGACTTCTTCAGATATTCAAAACGGTCTGCTGAAACTGAATGGATTGGAAGTACCCACATCAGGAACTAACTTTCCAACTAACCTGAGTATCCTTGCTTTGAAAACCACTGGAAATGTGGAGGCATCAAACTTTTCAAATGACCGTAACATCGGAGGTCGTACGGCAAATGGTGACCTTGGAGAATTGCTTATCTTTAGTTCGCCCCTTTCTGACGGCGAAATTGATAAAGTGGAGGGTTACCTGGCTCATAAGTGGGCTTTGGATGGAGATTTACCTACTGATCACCCTTACAAGGCTGGTTTCCATGAATCGTATTCTTTTGGTGTGCCACTTCATGTGCTGAAAGACAAGTCCGGACAAGGCAATGACGCACGGCAGGATGAAAATGCAAGTCAGCCTGAATTCGTCAAAAATGCAATAGGTGAGAATCCAGTGCTCCGCTTTGACGGTGTAGATGATTTTCTTGAATTTGATGAAGTTAACGCAATTCGGACGGTATTTATGGTGGTTAACCGCAATCCTGCGAATCAAGGCTTTTTATTAGGGCACCCTTCAGCACATGCTTTTCATTCCGGAGCAGACACAGTTTGGTCCGGAGCAATGACGGATCCTGCTATTCTTAATGGTTTATTAAGGGTAAACGGCAATGAAATGGATGGTCTGATAAGTAATTACCAAAGCAGCCAGCCGGTAATTCTTGGCGTACGCACAACCGGCGTAGTGCGAGGATCCAATCTTTCGAAAGACAGAAATAACAATCTCCACTGGAATGGCGAAATTGCCGAGGTTCTCGTATACAATGAACCACTCCCTACATCCGCCATGAGAATGGTGGAGGGATATTTAGCCCATAAGTGGGGAACCGTATCCACTCTTTTGAATTCCCATCCCTATAAAAAATACGCTCCTTTACGGAGCACTCCAGCAGCTCAAGCTAAAATTTACTGGGGAGGCACTGATGGCGGAGAGGATCCTACACTTTGGGAAAATGTAATTGATGTGGAAGAAGTTTATGTCGGTCTAAGAAGGCTGGAAAAGGGAGTCAGTGTACTGGCGGCTCCAAAGCCAAATAATGCGGGTGGAACCTATTCGGCCCAGAAGTTAATTGATTTGCAATTGCCTAATGATGGGTGGCGCTCCTCCTGGACCGCCTGGTTCAAGCAGGACCCTGAGTTAACTTTTAATTTGGGTGGGCTTCGACAAATGAACAAAATTAGAATTTACCATCAACCATTTGAACGTGAGGACGAGCTGATGGAGGTCGGAATATGGATTGCAGACGAAGAAATGAATTTTGCGTTGCATAAGGTGGTGCCTGGTGAAGTTGGTTCGACTGAACAGGGAAGATTTACTGATATTGACCTAGAAGGGGTTTCAACTCAGGCAATTCGATTACTTCCACGTTATCAGGGCTGGGGTCATCAGTTTGGCGAAGTCGAATTTTGGGTTTATGACACTGGAAACTTTGAAGCCAAAGTTGAGGGTCTTGCCAAGGGGCAATCATATTACTACCGTAGTTTTGTAGGAAATAGCGGAGGAACTGCCTGGGCACCATCCACGCAATCTTTTAAAGCTGAAGATCGTGTTCGGTATGAAGGTGGTAAGCTAATTATTCACACGGACCTCGGTACATGGAAGCATAGTAACGGGGATAGTCGAACGGGTTCTATCGTTCAACGTTCCTATTCAGATCCATCAGGTAATGATTACCTTTTTGAGGTTTGCCGGTTTGTTTTTGATAAGGTGGAATTACTTGGGGATCTGGAAGTTTTAATCAAAGGCGAAAATTCTTTGGAAATCGTTTCGGAAGAGGGAGATCTTATTATTGGCGCACCTCTTGATCTTTCAGGACAACCCGGAAATACTCTTGCTCGAGGCATAGGAGGCTCAGGTGGATGGGCCGGTGGCGATGTCGGAGGAAAAGGATTAGGCCCTGGTGGCGGGCTCCCTGGGACAAATCCAGGTGGTGGCGGATATGGTGGTGCTGGAAGCGGTGCTACTTTCAGCAGTGGTCAACCGTATGGAGATGGCATGATTACCTATTTGATTGGTGGAAGTGGTGGCGGTGGTTTTATTACAGATACCACCGGTGGCGGTGGTGGGGGTGCTTTGAGGTTGATCACGCCGAACAAAATAATTGTTAATTCTTTAATACGCTCTGCAGGAGGTGGTGGATTGAGTGGTTCAGCCGGGGGAGCAGGAGGAGCAATTCACTTGAAAGGCAGCGATATTCATCTTCAGGCTAATGCAATCCTCGATGTAACCGGTGGTGCGAACGGCGGTGGAGGTGGGCGCGTTTTCCTCGAATCTAATAACACTTTTGCAAATGACGGAACCAAAAATATTAAGTTGGTTGGAGGGGATGGTTTAATTCAAGGCACTCCGGGCACATTTCGTATATTACGCCCATCTGATTTGTCTGAACTTGATTTCAGAACGGGCACCCTATCGATAAACACAGATTCAGCTACCTTGATTCATAGTGGTGGCCAGGTTGCCTATGGAGTGATTGAGGATCGTTTCTATCAAGATACTGCTGGTTCGATTTGGCCTTATTCGGTTTGCCGTTTTAGTTTTGAGAGAATTCGACTGGGAGGTAATCTTGTGGTCAATCTTGAGGGTAAAAATGCTCTATTACTTGAAGCAGTCTCAGGGAATCTTTCTTTAGGATCCAATCTGTACGCCAATGGCGGTTCCAGTAAGGACGATGTGGGCGGAGTTGGAATACTGGGAGGCTACGACGGTGTTGGGGCGGGAACTTCTACGGGTAACGGACCTGGGGCACCCAGTGAATCCTCTTCGGATGGTCATGGACCCGCTTATGGAGGGCATGGGTCGGGAAGTTCTGTAGAATATGGAGACCGAGCATTGGATAATTTACTTGGTGGAAGTTCAGGAGGTGCATCAACGGAGGGTTCTGGCTCCGGGGGCGGAGCGATTTATTTAAAGGCATCTGCTGAGATTATTATTGAGCCCAATGTTCTGATCAGTGCAAATGGAGGAAATGGTGGTTCGGACTCAGCTGCTGGTACTGGAGGAGGAGTTCGGTTGGAAGCCACCAGAATTTATAACCATGGACGTATTGAAGCCAGAGCTGGAAGTGGAATCACCTCTTCGGGCAACTTTCAGACTCGTGGCGCATCAGGGGGTAGAGTTGCATTTGTCGCTCATGGTGCAGTCAAGGTCGGAGATGTTGACGTAACCGGAGAGTGGTTGTCAAATTATGGGTCAATATTTGTGGGAGGGTCACATTTGGATACCATCCTGAATGTACAGGACAAGAAAGTAACTTTTGATACGCAAACGGGATATTTCTCAGTTGAAGGTGGTGCACATGGTGAGGGTGTCATTTCTGATCACACTTATTTGGATGATTTTGGTCAAACTTGGTCCTTCCAGATTTGTACCTTCAGTTTTGGAATGGTGGATATTCGTGGTGCAAGTGAGGTAGTTTTACGTGGAGATAAATCACTTTTGATAAGAACAGTTGCCGGTGGTGATGTTTACTTGGGAACGGATTTCATTTTAGACGGGGGTGATGCTGATACAGAAACTGGATATGGTGGTCGTCCGATTTTAAATCCTTGGCGAGGAAGAAGTTCGGAAAAGTTAACAGGTTTTGGTCCGGGCGGTCCCTCAACTGCTGGGAATTGGGGGATTGGTGCCAATTATGAATACGGAGATGATCAGATTACGAATTTGTTGGCTGGTAGTAGCGGTTCAAGTGGTAGATTGCTTCAAGGATCCGGTGCAGGTGGCGGAGCCCTTGCAATTCATGCTGAGGGCGATTTAGTCATTGGAGATGGAGTCTTCATTAGCGCACAAGGAGGGGATGGCCGTGCTGACGGAATTTATGATCATGGTGGTGGAGGTTCAGGTGGAGCGATCCGATTAGTTGCCAAAAATATTGAGAACCGCGGACTTATTAGTGTTGAAGGTGGGAATCGTGGGGCAAGCGGAGGAAGAATTGCAATGGCAGCAAGTGGAGTCATTCAAAAAGGGGTTATTTCCGTCGCAAACGGAAGCTTCATGGAAATCAAACCTCCAGTTCTGATTGTTCCAGACACCCAACACCTTTCCTATCGTGCAGCTCGTGAACTTCAATTTAGAAAATCAGTCTCTACCCGTCCCCATAATCTTACTGCGTATTGGCCGATGGATGAAGGCGGAGGCGTTTCCACAGTTGATGTTGCTGGCGGGTATGATGGATCTCTAGTTGGGGGTGCAAGTTGGGAGGACGGCCGATTTGGTAAATCGATACGATTTGATGGCATAAATGGTTTTGTGTCCACCCAAGCCACAGGTGAAAAGCTTGGGGTGGACGGCAAAAAATCGAGAACCATAAGCTTCTGGACATTTGTAGAAGATGGAAATCCGGCAAGTGAGCCAGGGTTCTACGGCTATGGTGAACAATCATGCCCCAGTGGAGAAAACAGATTTTGGGGAATTCGTAACATAAAGGATGGTGGTTACACTCAACTTTTGTCGCAACACCGGTGCTGGGATCCTCGAGCTTATCACAATAACGATCTCCGTAATCGATGGGCTCATTTTGCTCATATCTTTAATGGTTCGGAAGTAATTATCTATATAGATGGAAATCTAGTTGCTAATTGGACTCGTGGAGAGATCAGCACTGGCAATGCAGATTCCTTCCAGTTTGGTCGTTGGCGAAATAATACAAATGCCTATTTCCAGGGTAAGTTGGATGATTTAAGGGTTTATGATTCGGCGCTTGGGGGGCAGGAAATACAGCAGATTTTTTCCGGAGATGATATCGTTGAGGAATTAGTGAGGCACCAGTTTGATTTGCATGCTTCTGGAGATCCTACAAGTTTTTCAGTTTCAGGGTTTCCTCTTGGGTTGGAGGTGAATGAAGTGACTGGTGAGGTCTTCGGAGTACCCCAGGAAGTGGGTGTTTTTGACCTCAATGTTTCGGCTTTCAATATTGCAGGTGAAGGAAAAGCGAAAATTAAACTTATTGTTAATAAAACTGCGCCAGTAACATCTTCAGTAACTCCCCGGTCGGTAACTTCAAGTTCAGCTAAAATGGCTGCTCAAATCGTATCGGACGGTGGAGAACCCATTAACTTGTCTCTTTTCTGGGGAGCGACAGACGGAGGCTCAAATACCAACATTGATCTTTCTGATCCAAATCTGTGGGATAATCGAATCGATTTAAATTCAAGTTATTCGGACGGTTTGGTCTCTCGCTATGTGGATGGATTAGATATGAATGTATCCTATTTCTACAGATGGATGGGTGGAAATTCTGTTACGGATGAAGCGTGGAGTTTGGCATCCGAGGATGGAATGCTTGCCTGGTGGGATCTGGATGAAAATTCAAATGCTTTTTCATTGGACAAAATTAGCGGGCGAAAAGCTACTTTTGTCGGTTTGTCAGATTCCGATCGGGTATTCGGTCGAAAAGGAAATGGATTGAAATTTGGAGGAGCAGGAGAGCATCTCGTTGTCAAGGGATTCAAGGGAGTAGTGGACGACAAATCCAGAACCCTTACTATGTGGATAAAAACGAGTGATAATGCAGGGTCTATTGCCAACTGGGGTGGTGCTGGCAATGGTGGTCTATGGGAAGTTGAACTAGTAAACGGTAACTTGGGTCTTCGTGTAGGAGGTGGTCGGTTGGAAACCGTACAAGCGATCAATAACGAAAACTGGAGGCACATTGCAGTTGTTTTTCCAAGTTCTGCAGAAACCTTGTCTGATGCTGTGTTGTATTTGGATGGAGTAGCTCAGCCCGTCTCTCCCGCTGGTAATCCAACGATTTCCACCGGAGACGAAATGGACTTAATGATAGGAACCAATTCAAGTGGTAATAATTTTGCTGGTCTCTTAGATGAGATCCGGCTCTATGAAAGGGGGCTTAGTAGCAATGAAATAATGAGTATCTTCCTGGATGGAACGATGGTATTTACCACATCGTCAACGGCTCAGCCTCCTGTTGTTGAGTTATCTGAAGTTGTCGCTCAGCCAAATGCCAGCGTTACTGTGATCGGTGAGTTAGTCAGCAAAGATCTAACGAATCCAACTATTCGCATTTATTATGGATTGGAAGATGGAGGATTTTCTGCAAATGACTGGAATCATTCATTTGTTGATGTAAATGGTGGAGCCCCAGTTTCCTTGGGTGATTTCAATGCGACAATTTCAGGTCTCGTACCCGGGCTCCGTTATTATTTTAGAGCTCTTGCCCAAAGTGCGGATGGCATGGACTGGTCAAGTGGAGACCCCGAAGTGGGACAAGGTTTAATGGGTTATTGGCGAATGGATGAAACGAATGGCTCGATGGTCATTGATGCGTTATCACCATTTCGGCACGCTGAGTTGCTGGCCAATGATTTTAATCAATCAAGATCCAAAGGATACCGGGCCAATTCAATTTATTTTGACGGTTTTTCTACGCGGGTTAACCTGGATGCCAATAATACCGACTTTCTAGAGGAATCATTTGATGGAAGATCGGTCAGTTTATGGCTAAAAGCCGAACGCGATTTTTACACTGGACCTCAAGTTGTTGGATATGAAAATTTGGAAGGTTATTATTCTTTTGACCAAGAAATTTCCTCCAATGTAAATGACCTTTCCATTAATGAATCGACTGGAAATTTGTTGAACGGATCCAGTTTGCAGAGCGGTCAATTCGGTCAATCCGTTTATTTGGACGGCTCAAATGATCAGGTGATGATTCCTACTCGTGGCACAATGGCCATCTTGAATCAGGATTCTTATACGGTTTCGATGTGGATAAAGCCTAATGTATCAAACAGTGGAACTTACACGGAAGGTCAGTTGCATGCACACGGTTTTCTTCGGGGCATTGATGACACTTATTACACCAATATTGAAACCATGCTTGGACTCACACCGAGCGGATCAAATTTTCTCACCAATGGTCCTGGTGGTAGAGGTTTGGATTTTAACAATGACAATGATTACCGGAATGCAGGTATTGGTATAAACAGAAATGATAATTATCTAAGTTTGTTTAACGGAGTGTTTTATGCCCCTTCATCCGGCACATACAGTTGGGAAATACGCGGCAATGATGATAGAGGAACAATTTGGTTGGACCTTGATCAGGACGGAGTATTTGAAGTGGATGGAAACTTGGGGAGCGAGCAACTTGTTTATCAGCCTCAATGCTGTGGAACTCAGTCCACTTCAGTAGCACTTGTTTCTGGTTATTATCGTATTGCCATTGCCCATGGTGAAGGTGGTGGAGGATCAAATCAGGAGGCACTGTTTTCAACACCGGGAGGAGGTCCCACCAGTCTGACTACGATAAAGCCAGCGGACTACCCCACCCTGTTTCTTACTGAAAATGAAAAAACGGTTATGAATCGAGGTCCCTTCAGTTTGATTTTGGATGGAAACAATCACTTGGTTTACTCTCATGCTGATCAGTTGAGTTCGGCGAGTGTAAGTACAAAGCAAAGTCTTCCTGTCGGAAATTGGGCACACTTGGCAATAACTGCGGACTTTAACTCCTCCAAATTAGCAATTTATTTAGATGGTCAGAAAAAAGATGAAGTATTTCTTCCGAATGGGGGTCAACTTGAACTTGCCTCTTCCATTTCATGGATCATGGGCGGCAACAACATTACTTGGGGTGACAGTTTTGGGGGTCAAATCGATGATTTGAGATTTTATTCTGACAGTTTGAGCAGCAACGAAATTCAGGACATATTCACCGATGATTTAAGTGGCGTTCAGAAAGCTGCAGACAAGCAACAGATTATTTACGACGAAGGTACGGATTCATCAGGACTTACTATCGCAATTGAAGAGAATGGAATCGTTACAGCCAGAATTTCAGAGGGAGGAAGCTTTAGTACTATTTCGTCCGATCAATCAGTTCGTGATGATCAATGGCACCACTTAATGATTACCTTCGGAGATTCCCCCAAAGCATTTAAGCTTTATCTTAATGGAATTTTAGATGGTAATCCTGTGATTCATAGTAGTGGTATCGTTTCTTTGCATCTTGAAGAACCTTCTCTTGGGGCAACGGTTGGAACTTCAGGTTTCACGGGATATGGCTCCTTTATGGGGAATTTGGATGAATTGCGTATTTATGATCGAGGGGTGGATGCGAGCGAAGTATCCAAAGTTTTTGAAGGGGATTTTGTAAATGATGGTTTCTTAGAATTTTTAGCGATCGAAAAACCCGTTCTTCTCACGCAAACACCAATTGATGTAATGCCAGATCAAGCAACGATGCGGGTTGAAGTACTATCCATTGGGGGAGAGATAGAATCAATTGATTCCTCAAGCGACTTTAGTTTCAAGAGAAATACTTTTGAGACCCTTCAGGCTTGGTACTCCGCCTATGATATGGGCTCTAATTTTTCTAATGGAGAAAATATTGGTACATGGTCCGATATTTCAGGAAGTGGACGTGATTTTGAGAATGTTTCAGGGAATCCACGCGTCATTTTAAGCGGGATCAAAGGAAAACCTGTGGTGAGTTTTGACGGCAATGATTTGCTTTGGACTTCTCACGACTTCGACCATTTAGCCAATTCCGGATTCACCATGGTGACGCTAGCCAGGTATACCGGTTCAGCAAATAACCGTGTGATTTCATCCCGTAGCCGAAATTTCCTTTTTGGATTCCATGGGGCACTTACTGGTCGATGGTATGCCGAAGGATGGATTTCGAGGGCCGGTCCATTGGATACTGACTGGCATATGCATGCTGGGAAGATTGAAGCCAAGGGAGGAGATCCGCAAGCCACCCTTCGAAGGGATGGAACTGTTCTGGTTTCTGGTTCCCGAGAGTCACATAACACGCTATTTGCACCCGGAATCTTACAGCTTGGCGGTTACCGTACAAACAGCGAGATGTCGGCGTGTGAAGTAGCTGAGATTATGATCTATGACAGGGAGCTAAACGCAGTCGAACTTGCTCAACTGGAAGGATATCTGGCTCACAAGTGGCAAATGAATAATGAACTACTGCCATCCTCTCACCCTTATTTTTCGATCGATCCTTTTGGGGGTAGCAATATTTCTTCTCAAAAAGTTGTGATTGGAGGAGACCGTCCTGTTGTGAAAATTTACTGGGGGGATGAGAAGATTGATGAAAATTCGACTTTAGTTGATTCGAATGATGAAACTAAGTGGGATAATGTATTTGAAGTCAATAGCAGCAATCCGGTTGGGTTGGGTAGTTTTCTTGCATCTGTGAATAATTTGCAGCAGGACACTCAATATTTTTACAGGGGGCATGCCGAAAATCTGGGCGGCGAAAGTTGGGCACCGAATATCGAATCCTTTCTGGCAATGGATACGACTTTTACAAAATTTACCATGGATGGCATGGTGCTATGGTTGGATGCTCAGGATATTGATGGGGATGGAATATATGATGCCTATTCCGACGGAATACCTTTACCCATGTGGATAGATAAATCATTGAGTGAGAAGCATGCTAAACAATCTGTGGCTCAGAAAACTCCAAGTTATGCCCGCAATGTTTTTGGTGGTTTACCAGCAATACGCTTTTCCTCAGGGAACGCTTATAATGTTGGGTCATTGAGCCTGAACTATGGGAATGTCCATGTTTTTATGGTTTCGAAAGGAAGCGGAGTTGGTATTGGTGCAACCGATGGCATTACCGGTTGGAGTTTGGATACCAAAACTGGCAATGCATTTGGCTCTTTTAAGAGCGAAAATAACACCCTTCAACAAGTAAGCTTAGGTTTTGATCCTCGTACAGGTTATGGAATGCTCATTGGGGAGATTGGGGAAATCATGGTTTTTGAACGGGCATTACCGAAGTCAGAACAGGAGATGATTGAAGGGTATCTCGCCCATAAATGGGGTATTGTAGATGATCTTGCTCAAACTGGTTTCAAATTAACCCGCGGGCTCAAGGTCTACTATCCATTCAATGAAACCGATGGATCTGTTGCTCAGGATTATTCCGTTGAAATGCGACACGCAGAGGTACTCGATGCTGACCTCAATGTGGAGGGTAAATTTGGGTCGGGGATAGACTTTGAATCCATTGATCCGTTTAATGCCAAACTTGCTTTATTGCAAAATGAGTTAGAAATTAATCAGGGTGCATGGACGGTGTCTTCTTGGTTTGAAACTCCAATCACCACGGATGGCACCTTTTTTAGACACGCAATGTTTTATGGGGAACCAGGCTACGCAATGCTTCAAAATGACTTCAGCGGTCCTTCAAAATTACTGGGTCTTTTTGATGGTGCTTCTGAAAAACTGACCAGTTATGACGCCAGCGGTTTAGCTAATGGTTGGCATCATTTGGTTGTCAGCAGTTCTGTTGGCCAGACCCGTTTCTACATGAATGGTACACTTGCAGGCACGGTTTCTGATAATATTATTTTAGAGGTCAAAACTGTGGGTAATTTAATTGGAGGAAATGGTAAGTTCGCTCCTAAGTTGGATGATTTCAGGGTGTATGACCGAACTTTTTCTTCTGCCGAAGTGTCTGTTCTTTATGGTGGAGGAAATGGAGATTTCGGAGTGCATCCTTACAGCGAATTCCCTCCTTCTTTTGATAATATTCCTGTGATCTTGCCTCCCCGCAATCCTATTGTCTATTGGACATTTAATGAACTTAATGGAACTCAAGTAAGAGATGATTCAGGTAAAAATAATCATGGTCTCTTTGACGATAATGCTACAGAGCTATCTGACCTTTTTGATTATTCTGAATTAGGAAGGCAGGGAACGGCACTTCGCTTTGATGGTAATCAAACCGTAAAATTGAATAATGATTTAGGAACTTTTGATATTCGTGGTCCTTTTAGTATTTGTTTTTGGATGAAGACGGCAGACTTGAGTGCGGAGATTCTATCTAGTGGTCAATTCTCAATATTGATGTCAGACGGTTTTCTTACTGCTTATGCAAATATTGGCTCTCAATTGAGATATACTGAACCATTTCCTGTACCTCCAGACCAATGGATTCACCTTATTTTTACCTGGGATGGCAATAAGCTGTTCCTGTTTAGAAACAATGTTGAGGTAGTTACACCGATTAACGCCTCTGGAAATTTGACCGGAGATCCGACAATGACGGTTGGAGGTAGAAAGTTTTCATCTAATGGGCCTTTTGAGGGAATGATGGATGATTTGCGGATCTTTGATCAATCTCTCACTGCTGCCCAGCGAAATGAAGTTTTTAATTTTGTAGATCCACCTTTAATTGCTTATTATGGTGAGGAATTTACATATCAAGTTGAAACGCTTAAAGGCCCGACTGAGTTTAATGCAACAAACTTGCCCCTTGGCTTGAGTATTGATCATAAGTCCGGATTAATTTTCGGAGAGGCTAATGAAACGGGTGATTTTTCTATAAGCATTACTGCTGCTAATCAGTCTGGTGAAGATGTCGAAGTATTTACTGATCCTAAACTTACTGTGCTTAAGGGAAGGCAAAGTATACTTGCGTCGAATCAAGCAGAACTTCTCATTTACGATGATCCGCCTCTGGACCTGAACCTTACTTCAAGTTCCGGACTGCCTGTTTCGGTTGAAATTCTAGATGGGAACCAGTCCGTTGATCTTAATCAAACTACAATTACGATTAAACGCCCAGGCTTCGTTCGTTTGCGGGCTTTTCAAAATGGGAATGAAAATTGGTTACCTGCTCAATCTCTACTTTTGAATTTTCAAATTATGCCAAAAGAATTGATTATTCGAGCCGATGACCAATTTAGGAAACCCGACCAAGCGAATCCACTTTTCACTCATCAAATGTTCGGGTTGTCCGTAAATGATAATGCTTCAGACTTTAATGTTTCAATAGCCCCCCCGATACCTGATGGAAACCTCACCCATCCCAGCCCAATTGGATCGTATGATCTAATTCCGTTTGCTGAGTTGTCCGAAAAGTATTTTTATTCCTACCAAAAGGGCACCCTGACGGTTTCTGAAAAACTAGAACAGGAGATTGTTTTTGATCAAAATCTTTCCGATATCCCAGCCACAACTCCGTTTGTATACCTAAATGGGTATTCACAGGGAATGGGAGGGAGTAAAACTGGTTTACCAATCAATTACACCGTTGAGGATGAAACCATTGCTCGTATTCTTGTTACAAGGAAAGATGCTTTGGATGCCTACTGGAAGATGGATGAATACATGTACGCGGGAGCAAAGGAAGAATTTGGCAAATACAATGGTACTTTGCTCGGACTCACCTCGACTGGAATTGGTAATTCTTGGGTTTCTGGCCTTTTCGGGAATGGTTTGGCACTTGGCGAATCCCAGGGAAGAGTCGATTTCGGAACGGTCGAATTTGATTCAAATTTCAGTGTGACATTTTGGATGAATCCTCATGATGTCGATTCGAATAAAACTCAAATCTTATCGAAAGTTGGTATTTCCGGGATGAACATGTTTAGATTACAGAAGAATGAGCATAATTCCAGTGTAGATGTCTACGTTTCACTGGACGGGGTAACTGAATCATTGATGCTTTCAAGCAGTTCAGGAATACTTGCTAATGGAGAGTGGGTAAATCTTACGCTGACCTATGAAGATGTAAATGGTACTTTTTCACTTTTTGCGGATGCTGTACTAGTTGGTAATTCCACAGGTAATTATTTTTCTGGCACTGAAGTGTCTTCGAGGTTTACAAGCCTGATTCTCGGTGGAGGTAACTTGCCTATTGATGCAACAATCGATGACTTGCGCATTTACGGTGTTTGTTTGGATAGCAATGAAGTTTCGGCTATTTATGGATCGGGAGGCGGAGATTTTAATCGAGTAGAGCTTATTGGGGCGGGTCAAACCAGAATTATTGCGAATCAAAGAGGGAACTCAGACTATGAGTCAGCACTGCCTGCCAATAATTATCTTAATGTAGTTAGAGTTCCTCAATCCTTGACCCTTTCTTTGATTTCTGATCATTCGGTTGGTGATTTTCCTTTTAAACTTGATGCAAATGCAAGTTCAGGACTGCCGGTCACATTCTACTCATCAAATCCTTCCCTTGCCACAATAGTTGAAGGGTATGTTTACATGCATGGAGCAGGTGAGGTCGAGATCACGGCTAAGCAATCCGGGGATAGACGATATGAACCTGCACCGGAAGTATCTCGCACATTTGTTGTTCGGTGGGGCAACTTGTTTGCGGATTCTGCTCCTGGTTTGAAGTTGTGGTTCGATGGAACTGATGTCAATGGCGATGGTGAAGTTGACCGCTCCAGTGACTTTATTGCCGGAGATAAAGTTAGTATCTGGGCAGACAAGTCTGGGAATACCAATAATCCAGTTCAAGGGAATATTTTAAACATGCCCACTTGGAGTCCTTCGTCTCTGAATAAGAAAGCAACCTTGAATTTTGATTCCAATTTCAGCCAGTTATTTGAGATACAGAATGAGATCACCTCTCCAACCTTTGTATTTATAGTTCACCGACATGATGCAATTCAATCTTCCAATGTTTTGGGCGGAGACTTGCGGACTGCGAATTCCGATGGTTTTCTTGTATTGGAGCATGCCGCAGGAAATGTCGAAATCGCATCTGATGTAAACAGTTCCGTTTGGAGCGTTAGTTCCCTCAGAGTAGCTCCGAACTCACAATCGTTGTGGGTTAATGGTCAAGTAGTCGGAGCGGAGTCCTACGGAACTGGAGTCTTGGCGATTGACTTAGTCGGGGAAAATTTTAGTGGCGAAATTGCAGAAGCCCTTGTATTTGAGGAGGAGGTTAATTCAATTAATCGCCAAAAAATAGAAGGCTATCTTGCTCATAAATGGGGAATTAATAATGAGTTGCCAGTTCTTCATCCGTTTTCTAATGAACCCCCTGCGTTCGGTGGAGATCAGGAAATTATCTGGGGCGGTTTGCTTTCCTACCCAGATGGTAACCGTACAAGCTATAAGTTGCCAGATCGGGCATTGGGCGATCCTCCGTTTGAATTGGTTGCGTACTCGACCTCAGGATTGCCTGTGAGTTTTGTATCCAGTAACCCAGCAGTTGCCACAATTGTCGGTAACATCGCCTATGTTAATGGCGTCGGGGAAACAACAATTTCTGCGATTCAAATGGGCGATACTCGTTATCATCCCGCATTGCCAAAAGAGCAAATTCTCAAAGTGATACATCCCGTCCAAAAGGACGATCAAGTTATTTTGTTTGAGGAGATTGAGATAAAGGTGCGGGACGACGCACCTTTTGAGGTCAATGCATCTTCTAGTTCAGGATTACCTGTGGAGTTTCAAGTTGATTTTGGACCAGCCACGATCAACTCTCAGGGAATTGTTATTTTGGATGGAGTTGTGGGCACGGTAAGTATTACTGCAGCTCAAAGTGGATCTGCTTATTTTAATCCCGCAGTTCCCGTTACAAGAACCTTTGATGTTTCTCCTAAGCAGCGCCCAATTATTCTTTTTCCTGATGATGCATTGGGCGGATCCTTGCAACCAGTACCTTTTGGGCACCGCCCGTTGACCCTTCAAGGAATTCGCTCAACCAGCGTTGGATTCCCCTTCCAGATAACTAGTTCCGATGAATCAAAGGTTAAAATTCATCAGGGTAATAAAATTATCCCAGTAGGTGAAGGTTCTGTTGTGCTTTCTTTTGTGGTTCCTCCAAATCAATACTATGTGACATCAGAAACTCATTACAAAACTCTTCAAGTCGTGCGTCCCACAAAACAGGCTTGGTTGAATTTTCGGAATAATGATGTCAGGCGTACTAGGATTCAGGACCGATTTGCTTCCCGTGTAATTGCCAGGGATTCTTCTAAAAATTATTCCGAGTCTAAGAAAATTTTTGATGAAGATTATGCAGATTCTGATGGAGATGGTTACAGCAATCTTTTTGAAAGGGCTATGGGACTTGATTCCTTGGGTCCAGACAAACCCCAGCACCTTCCTATCCAGTTGGCTGATACAGTAGACGGTAGACAGAGGATATCATTCATTAAATATCGTGACCCTATTGGTTCCACTGGTGAGGATTTAAGGTATGTTGTTGAGAAAAGTACAAATCTTAGAACATGGTCGTTGATCGGAGTTAATCTAGAATCAGCAAGAAATGTGGATTTAGGAGGTGGGATGGACAGGGTTACATTTTCCACTGCCAGTCCTCTCAGGAAAGGTGGTAAGAACTTCCTGCGGGTTCGGGTTTATAAACCTTAAACTGAAATTTTTATTATTTTGTCGGGAAGTTTTAGTTTGAAGGAATTAGATATGAACTTATTTTAGAATTTTTATTTATTCCAAAAGTTAACCAAATAAAGTAAAGCTCATGAAAAAAATCATACCCTTATTATTATCCGTTTTTGCTTTCTCGCTGTTTGCGGGAGAATATCCTGACATAAGCATTAATGAACTTCAGTCAGCAATTACCAAAGGTAAGGTTGCAGTAATTGATGTCAACGGAGCCAAGTCATTCGCCAAAGGACATATTCCCTCTGCAATTGATTTTTCCGCAAACTCGAAGAAACTTTCTAAGCTTTTGCCTGAAGATAAGAATACTTTGGTCGTTTCATATTGTGGTGGTCCAGGATGCCGAGCCTACAAAAGGGGAGCTGATGCTGCCGCAAAACTAGGATACAAAAATATTAAGCATCTTTCCGCAGGTATTTCGGGTTGGAAAAAATCCGGTGCTAAAGTTGCCAAAAAGTAACCTGTAACTTTTAAATTTCTTTACTTAAAGCATCCCTTTTTGGGATGCTTTTTTTTACCAGGAATTAATTGTCGATCTAATTAAATTCTTCTCAGGTTC
>MDTB01120936.1_pt1 | contig 21766 bp, 22 predicted proteins | sample 811161 | NCBI WGS metagenome assembly MDTB01 (sample SAMN05326650, study PRJNA326480) | marine metagenome | isolation source: seawater | place: Mediterranean Sea | collected 2009 | reverse complement strand
TTTTTTGGAACATTTCATAAGTACCAACGATGGGTGCTACATTCTCACTTTTTGTATGTTGTCGTATGAAAGAAATCGAATATCTTATCCCATGAAGAAAAAAAATAACGAATTTTTTAATTGTGTTTTTTAACAGGTTTTTGATGGTGTTTTATCACTTTTTTTAATTGATTGGAATAAAAAATTAATTGCTCAAAATCATATCGTTAGATTATTTAAAAATATGGTTGGAAACTTCAAAGTTTTAATAAAAAGTTAAGATTTTTAAATATTAATTAAATAACATCATCAATAGTTGAAAAGTCGAAAATATCCAACCTGCTATTAGGATTAAGATTGATAATCTTAATTCCAACATTATCTGAGACACGTTTAATTACGTTGTACCCCTCAAAGGTTTTTGCCTTGCCGTATAATCTATCTAAGTATGTCAAGTAGCTTGTTTCAGATTCTAATTCGTCTTTTGATTGCTTATAGAAGTGGAGATTTACCTGTTGAGAATTACTCAATTGATCATCATCAACACCAAGAAGATAAATTTTTTTGTAACCCAAGAATAATGCTAACATCATTGCTAATTGAGTAGAACTTCTAGGTCTTGGAAGAGCTGCATCAAAATCAAACATACCTCCGCTATATTCATTCAAAGCTGCAAATGCTGGATTAAAATAAAAAATGCTATTATCTATATTTAATTTATCAACAACCTTTTTAGAACTTGAATGCAAGATAAAATGGTCAGCATTGATTTTTAATGCTTTATTTAGATTTTTTGCAGCATCCGGGAAATCGGCAGGGTCGGCCATAACATGATATTTAGGTATAATTTTATTGCTATTTTTATGCCTGATAAAAAAGTTCATTGTAATTACGTCCTCTGTTGCCAGAGGTAATATGTCCACAGATGATAGTGATGGACCATTTGCTATGATAAAGACTCTTTCTTTTCCCTTTTCTTTAAGATCTTTAAAGTATCTACTTTTTTTATTAAATATTTTTTTTGTTAAAGAAATAAAACTATCAAACAAATTAAATAATTTTTTATATAAATATGGCGGGAAAATAATGTTTTTAAAAAAAGCATTAAGTTGGATTAATACGTTTTTTACTGTTCTGCTATTATTAGTCATCACCGTAAAAGCTTACTTTATAAAACTCAATATAACTTGTCTAATCTTTTTGAACAATACTCGATCTGTAGCAAGTAGCATACCATAATATGAGATTGTTGCAAAGAAAATAACTATTAAAAAATTAATTGTACTTAAAGAGAAAAAATTATCAAATAATTTTAACATTAAGCCTACAGAAAAACATATAATGCAATATATGGAAAATTTTTGCAATATTTTAAAAATAGGGAAGTTGATTATCCTCATTAAATAAATACCTAGTGTAATAATTAATAAGCTATCTAAAATGGTGATTAACCACAATGCAGTTTCAAAATTATTAAAATAAACTCCCATAAGCATCGAACATATTACTATTAATGTATTTACAAAACTTCGAGTAAACTCAAGTTCTTGTTTCTCAAGAATATTTGTAAAAGTAAAAACAGGGGCAAATATTGTATCAAATAGAACACGTATTGAAAGAACCTGTGCTATTATGCCGGCCGTAATCCATTCAGGACTAAAAACAATAGAAAATAATCTATCGCCAAAGAGTCCTAATATCATGAAAGGAAATAGCATTAATTTTAGTAACCTATAAAATATTTCATTTAATAAGACTACGTGTTCTCCTTTATGCTTTGCCTCGGCCGCTCTAGGACTGAATACTTCAGAAACAGCTCCTCCAATTAATAACGATGGTAAAGAAAGAACTAAAAGTCCCAGCGAATAATAACCAAGAATATCCTGTCCAAAATATTTTGCAATGATAAAAGAAGTGAAAAATATTGGAATACGAATTAACCATTCACTCCAAACAAAGTATTTTGGAAATTTTTTATACCTTTTTGCTATGGCGATAAGTTTTAATAAAGAATATTTTCTACTTCCTAAATGAAATATTTGCAAACTAAAACTTTTGAGAAGAAAAAGATTTTTAAAAATTATCGCAAAGAGATCAGCAACGATTAACCCTCCAGCAGTAGCATAACCAAATATCCCTGCGAATAACTGAACTGACTTTTTTGAAACAATATCTGTAACTCTAGAGATTGCAATATTACCGAATTGATTTAAACGTATGTTCCAAAATCTTAAAACCTGAAACAAGCCATGAAAAAAAACAAAAAGTGGTGTAAGCCACAAAAAACTTCCAAGTATTGGTGAATTAGTTTGAAAAATAATAAAATCTTTTAAAAAAATGATAATAAAAGCAATAAGTATGGTAACAATAAGAGTAATAGATAAACAAAGATATACCAATCCTATTGCAGTATTTTTATTTTTTGGTAAAATTATTCCTCTGTGATATCCCATTGTCGAGAAAGTCGCAAAAAGCATTACAACAGTTCCTAACAAATTTGAAATTCCAAATGTGTCTGGCGTGTACATACGTGTGATTATTGGTACTATTAAAATACCAATAACCTGAGAGAATATTGGCACTGATGTAAGAGCAATTACATCAACAATAAATGGTTTTTTTTTATTCAACTAAACCAGAATTAAAGATTATTTGATATATTATAAATTTTTTTACTCAGTTTAACAAAAAATATATGTTAACAACAATTATAATATCACTAATCCTTAACTAAACATTCAACTTGATAAATCACTTTACTGAGAAAATTATTTGCCATGTTTGCATCTAAAAAGCTATGATCAAAACTAATACCTAAATTAATATATTTCATTTGAATATAATCTCCTTTTTCATCAATAATAATTTTGGTTTGTATTTTTGGAATGGCTAGTACAGCTGCTTGCTTAGGATGTATTATTGGTACAAAGCTAGTTATGTCTGTATGATCCATAGCAGAGACTGTAAATGTTCCATCCATAAAATCTTCAGCATTAGATTTTTTTTTCAATATCGCTTTTCTTAGACTCATTAAGGATTGTACAACTTCAATTGGGGTTTTTTTATCTACATTTTTAATAATTGGTACCGATATACTTTCATTATGCGATACGACAACACCTATGTTTACGTCTTTGTAAAAAAATATCTTATCATCTTCTCTAAACGAATTGAAATTTGTATTATGCTCTAACGCTTTAGCCAAGCCACATATTATAAATGATAAAATTGTTACATAATTCCCTTCTCTTTGTATTAAAATATCTATTTTTTTTAATAACTCATCAACAATCATTTCCCTTTCGATATATGAAGAAGGTATGTTATTCGTGCTGAATAGCATTAAATCTTTCCCAAGCTTTTGATTCCCAATTAAATCTTTTTTCTCAAAAATTTCATCCTTCTCTGTATTCTGTTTTGTCCCATTTTTTTCAGCAAAAGCTAAAACATCTTTCTCTTTTATAATCCCAGATATTTGAATATCATTTATATTAAGATCTAGCTTTTTTGCTAGATCAATTGCTTTTTTTGTTACCTTATTTAATTTAGTTTTCTGTTTATGTTTGGATTTTTCAGCTGCATCATTATCCAAGAATTTCTTTTTTTCTTTAACTAGTATTCCCAAATCAGAGTGAATCATAGCTAAACAATCAGAAACAGAAATCTCAGCCCCTACATCAATTAAATGCCCAATATATCCATCAACTTCAACTTCAACATCAAAGGTTGCTTTTGTTGTTTCTAAAGAACAAACACTATCTCCAGCACTTACTTCTCCACCATCAGGAATCATCCATTCAACTAAAGTAGCAATATTTTCATTAGTCCCCAATAATGGAGTCTTGACGTAAGTTATATCTTCTTTCATTTCATTAATTTATTTATTGATTTTTTAATATCTTTCGCTTGTGGTAGAACAAATTGCTCTAATAATCTAGAACTTGGAATGGGAATTTGTTTTGCACCAATTCTTTCAATTGGATGTTTCAATTTTCCAAAAATATTTTCAGTAATTAAACTAGCCAACTCAGAGCCCCAACCAGAAGATTTTACTCCCTCTTCGCAAATGATTATACTACCACTATTTTCACATGATGGGAGGATATCTACTAAAGGCAATGGTTTGATTATTGAAGGCAGCAATAATTCAACGACTATCTCATTTTCTAAAAATACATTTTTAGCTGCTTCCATTGCGTATGGTGCCATCCCACCATATGCAATAATTGTGATGTCAGGATTTTCCTCTTTATCTAATTTCAATGAAATAGTTGGAAAATTATTATCATAAGTATTGATTTCTTCACAAAAAAAGTCCTCTACTTGAGATAAATTATCTGGAATCATCAATTTCATTGGATATAAGGATTTATTTTCAATAAAAATAGTAGGACCAAATTCATTTGACATTGAATTTGCCATTAATTTTCCTGGCATATGACAATGACTTGGTGCAACAATATTTATACCAGGTACACCAAAAAATAATGACTCTAATGTTTGACTATGTGTTGGTCCATATCCCCTTCTTGCGCCCATTGGAGTTCTTATAATTAACGGTAATGAAATATTCCCACCATACATCCATTTAAATTTACTTAAACCATTAATTATTTGATCAGATGCTAAAGTGATAAAATCACCAAACATAATTTCTACAATAGGCTTATAGCCGTTCATTGCCAAACCAGTTGAAAGTCCAATTATAGCCGCTTCGCTGATTGGAGTTGAGAAAACTTGCTTTGGAAAAGAACTAGACAAACCTTTTGTTACTTTAAAAGCTCCACCATAAGGATCGGCTATATCTTCCCCCAGTACAATGACTTTATCATCATTAGTTATTAACTGATGTAGAGCTTTATTTAAGGATTCTAAGTAACGCAAATTATAAATGGATATTATATAGAAGTTGCAAAAGACATTTTTCTAGCATCTTTTTCAGCTTTTTCAATTGAAATAGAAACTTCATCCTCAACTTGCATATGTTCTTCATTATTTAAACGATTTTTTAATATTCTTATTGGATCTTTTTCAGTCCAATTTTGAATCTCTTCTTTTGGTCTATCGTCATCTCCTTTACTATGGGGACCTAGCCTGTAAGTATGAATTATTTCAACATGCGGTGACTTATCATTTCTTACTTGAGATATAATAGACTTAAATTTTTTATATAATAATTCAACATCATTCGTTTCAATTTCGCCAACAGAAATATCAAAACCTTTAATTCTTCCACTAAAACTGCCTGCAAAATTATCTTCGACTTTAGTTGATTGAGCATATCTGTTATTTTCAACAACAATTAAGATAGGTAGTTCTAAAAGAGATATAATATTAAACGTTTCATATAGGATACCTTCACCAAAAGTCCCATCTCCAACAAAAATTATGATGATGGAATCAGACTTTTTTAATTTTTCAGCGTAAGCCATACCTGCTGCAACAGGAAACATATTTCCCTGTACTCCATTAGAATAAAAATTATCCTTGTGTATATGCTGACTACCACCTCGCCCCCCACAAACACCACCATCTTTGCCCATTATTTCAGCTAATAAACCAAGCACATCATTTGTTCTTGCAAGATAGTGTCCGTGACACCTGTGGTTACTAATAACGATGTCATTTTTTTGAAGATGCGCTACAGCAGCTACTGCGATAGCTTCTTGACCTAGAGATGTGTGAATGGTACCATTTAATTCACCTAGTGAAAACAATTCAAATAAGCGCTCTTCAAAACGTCTTATCAAAACCATTTGGTGATACATCTTTAAACAATCTGTTTTTTTTATCATTATATTCAAACTTAAAATTAAAATAAAATCATTTCAAAACTTAATCAAAAAAATAATTGGGTAAGAGTTTTGATAATGAACTTTTTCTTATAATTAATTTATTTAAGATAAGTAATATTTTTAAATATAAAATTGAAACTAAAAAGGATTGAAATTAAATAAAAATCTTCTCTTTTATTTCTTCCCAATTTCTTTTATCCATTGAATATATAACTTCATCAATAGGTTTATCTTCAAATAAAAACTTACCAACCAATTTCCCCTCTTCAATACAGCCAATTGATTTCCAAATAAACCTGCTACTCAAATTATTGCTATATGTACCAGTAAATAATTTTCTAAGATTTAATTTTTCAAACCCAAATTCCATTAATAACAAACAAACTATATTACCAACCCCTTTACCCCAAAAATATTTTTCCCCAATTAAATATCCTATATCAAAAGTCCCAGTTTTATAGTTTATATCATATATGGTTGCGTTGCCAATATGTTTATTATCATTTTCATTAAAGATACCAAATAGAAACTTTGTATCATCATTGACAAATGACGATACATATGATTCAAGATTTTTGAAGTCATATGAGGAATATCTGATTTCTAAATATTTAACAACATCTTTATCAGTCATCCACCTTAAGTAGTCCTCAGTTACATCAGAGACTGTAAGAGACCTTAGATAATACTCTTTATGTTTTAAAATAATTTCATTCAATTTATTTTTTCACTTATAACTTCTAATATCATGGGGTAAGTAATCATTTTAATAGCCTCATCATCATTAATATCAATATTAAATCCTTTCTCCATGGCAATTATCATATTGAGGTGGCCTAAAGAATCCCATGATTGCAAGTTTATTGAAGTCGTCTCATGATTTATCTCGAGCGGAGATATTTGAAATGACTCAGCCATTATTTCTTTTATTTTTTCTTCCATTAGTAATTTTATTTGTTTATTGGGAATAACAGTAGGAAAATAAATTAATTAAGCTGAAATAAATTAGAGCGCATTATCATTAATTCATAATTAATAATAATACTTATTTTACATTTCCCCTTCAGAAAAAAAATTTTCAAAATATTTTTTAATAAATTAAAAAATTATTTTTTGCCAAATAGCTCTATTTATTCTCATTGATAATAGCTAGGCAAATCCTATCTACATATTCTCTATTATATAAATAATGATCTTTCCAATTACCTTCAATCAAAAATCTGACTTTTTCAAAGGCCTTTATTGAACCAATGTTATTTGCATAGCAACCGGCTGTTATTTTATGGAGTTTTAAATTTTTAAAGGCATAATTTGTTAAAATAGATATAGCTTCAGTAGCAATACCTTTTCCCCATGCATTTTTATCTCCAATAAATAAGCTAATTTCAGCATTCTTATGAATCAAATTAATTGGCCCAAGTTTAATGTTTCCAATATGCTTATGGTTGTCCTGTAAACACATTGCCAATAGCAACTCATTATCAGTGCCCATAATTTTTTCCACATACTTATGCACTGAATCAATTGTTTGATCTTCATAACGAGTTTCAAGATACTGGTTTATTTCTGAGTCATTAAGCCAATTTACATAAGTTGAACTGACATCACTCAACTCTATTTTGCGTAGATAAATTCTATCACCATTAATTTTAATGTTCCTTTCAGTGATTTTCTTCACGCTGAAATACTCTTTTGAAATTTATTTTGTAAACCAGCTAAGATACTTTTAAGATCAATCGCATCTTTTAACGCTTCATGGCTATGGTCTTTTTTATAAATTTTCAAATATTTTTTTACCTCTTCCCGATCAAAGTATTTAAAATTATCGATACCAATCATTTTATGACTAATCCTCATTAAATCAATATAATCTATATTTTTTAATGGATTTGGAATATTAGATCTATCACAATCATCTGCCATTATCAAATAATCTTCAACACCCCAGCTAGAAAAAACATAATTCTCAGGAATTTGGTCTAACCAATTTGATAACTTAATAACCACATCAATCAACTTGGGAGAATTCTTAATCAAATCATTATCGATACTGAGTAATTTTTTACAATAACTAGAAAGAACCGGATTAACATTAGGCTTAACATAGCTTGAAAATACATTTTTTATCTGATGGTTGCTTTTATCATAACATGCAAACCCCATTTGAATAATTTCAGGAGGACGTAGAGCATCTTGCCAATTATTGATTATGTTATTATCTTCCCAACACGTGAATTCTAAATCAAAAAAAATAACCGAATCAAATAGTTCAAAATCATCTAAATTAATTAAACTTTTCATTAATTTTATTCTATTTTACCTTCAGTAGAATATTCAATAGATGAAGTCATTGCCTCTTCGAGGTAAGATAGTGGGGTAAAAAATCGCTGCCCAGTATGTAACTTACTAATTACTTCCTGACCATTGTTATCAATAACCTTCTTTACAATAAGTGTACCTGATTTAGTTGCGATAAAAACGGTGTCGTTGTAAATCTTATATATTAATCCGGCTTGAAATGGGTGAAATGGGCCATCGTTAAATTCAGCGTAACAGTCTTTTAAATGAACTCTCTCACCACTAAGAAAAGTTGTAGCGCCAGCGTAAGGCTCATCAAATGCGCATATAAAACTCTCTATCTCATCAGTATCCCAACTCCAATTTATCATAGCATGTTTCAACGTGTAGAGTCTTGGGAAAAAGATACTGAAATTTTCTTGCAATCTAACTAATTCAAATTCTTGATTATTCTTAACCTGGTCTAAGAATTCTTTCAAAAAGTCAATTTCTTGCTTAACAGCGAATTCAAAATAATCTTCTGGTTTTCTTGCTACAGTTGGGAAAAAATATTCCTTAGTTTTAATTATTTCACCAGAATCAAAAACACCCTGAACCATATCCTCATTTATCACTTGAAGATTGCAACAACCTATTTTATTTTTTCTTAAGATCTGCCAAGTATAATGCGCACCGCCACGATATTGCGGAAGACGTATACCCATAAGATCAATTAGACGCCCATTAAATTGATTAATAATATCTTTTTCAAATGTCCATGCTTCACCTATGCCTATTCCTAACGATTTTTCAGTTATGAGAGATTTTAATTTAGGTTCCTTATTAATGTCATCTGTAGAGGTGCACGATATTGAATTTTCAGAAAAAAAATCCTTTAAGGTTTTTCCATTTGGATAAATTTTTTCATTTAATTGACGATTACATGTAAAAATATCTAATTGGTATTCCATATGAGATTTTAGATATAGCGCTAATTCTGCGCAGCATCTTGAGCCTCCAAAGAGTATAATATGACTTATATGTCTAAATTGCATTTTTTACTTTTTAATAAGAATTTATAAAATTTCAATTAAATCTTTTTCCAACATGAGTTTTACCGCATCATCAAAATGAGTAATTGGTATACTTGCTTTTTCAGCAATATCTAAAAGTGTCATGTTACCATCAGTAAATCCCATTAAATAATCATATGGAATTCTATCACTATCATTTTTGATTTTTGGATAAAGTCCATAGCCGGTTAAAAATGGCTCACCTTTAAATTTATGTTTTAATACTTTAGATCTTTCCAAAGTTTGAATAGCCCCCCAGCAAACTTTTAAACTATCAAATATTTTGTCTTCATCTACAATATCAAGATTATCTTGATCAGTATCATACTCAGGATAGGAACCTAAAGGTTTTCTGTGAAAAGAACCTATGGGTATTTCAATACCAAGCGAATTATATGCTTTTTCGTTACCACATGTTCCAGATAAAACATCATAATTACTTATTGAATATTTATTGTTGAAATTTTTGATACTATGTTCCATGGCTTTATCAGCGATAGTATCTCCAGAACGACTTTTCTTATAATTAAACCTGTTGCCATATGCTAAATTTACCAGATTATAGCCTCCAATAACATTTTCACCAAATCCAATTTTCATATAGTGCATTGCAATGGGGCCAATTGTCTCTGGGGTAAAAAGAATTCGGTAAGAAAGGTTTCTATTTTTGAGATTATTTATTAAATCTGCTAAAAATACAGCTATAACAACTCCAGAAAGATTGTTTGCAAGAGATGGAGCACTTAACACAGAATCTATTATAATTTCATCTTTTTTATTACCTGGTATATATATCTCACCCACTCTCATTACACTTTTTTGAAATGTAGTATCTACTTCTACATAATAGTTGTCATCTATTAAATTATTATATTGATTTAATGGCATATTAAAACCCCAATTATTAGAATAATATGCTACTGTATGAGATATCTGGCTATCATTTTTCTCAATATTGATATGTCTTTTTAATTCATCTTTTGAAATAGTCCCAGTAAAAGGAATGCTATATTGCCAAACATAAAATTGATTTTCTTTATGACTTAAAATTAATTTTCCATTACTATCTTTAATATAGGCATCTTTTATAATCCACTCATCCGGAATAGTCCAACTTCCACATTTTGAACCTGAATGGTATTCCAAAATTGACATTGGTATTATTTCATTTATAATTTTAAGAGAATCTTGAAAACCTTGACCTAAAATAGTCCTATATATTGGAAATAATTTTTTTAATAGAGTCCAAGATTTAGCCTTGTAACTTGAGTCAACATAATGCAAATCATTCATTAAAAAGAATTCCAGCTTCATTTAATTTAGTCGCTACTCTTGCCAATGTTTTCATGGAATGGCCCGAAAGATTAGCAATACTCAATAGATCATTGCTTCCATCTGAATAGTTTAATAGCCACCACATTGCCATTTCGTCCTCGTCTCTTGTTTTATCTGATAATGATCTAAATAAGTTTCGTTTCCCAAGTTGAGGTTCGCCATAAGGATACTTATTTTTCCATACTGAGTTTACTTCAATGTTCTCAATAATGGAGGCAAGAATTCCAACAGTTTCTTCCATACCTTTGAAATCCATAAGATCTTTGTTATCAAGTGATGTATGATATTCTGGGTATTTAGTGTACATTGTCCTCATTAAGGACCCAACTGGCAAATTAAATCCTGGAGAGCAGTATTGACGTTCATCACTTCCAAAAGCAGGATTAAATGGAATTATATTTTTATTATTTATTTCATGCATTACCTGCATAGCAGATCTGTCAGCAAGGGTATTCCCATCTCTGGACTTTTTATAAGTCAATTGCCCATTATCACCGATACAAGTAATCTGATAACCAGCTAATAGATTTTTTTTAAAATCATTACCTCTTTTGCTCAAGTATGCAATAGAGCCAATTGTTTCTGGAACTATTACAAAGCGATATGTGTATTTTCTAAAATTTAGACTGGCTATTGCTTCATAGAGAAAACTTAAAACCAAAGGTCCAGATAATTCATTATTGGCCATTGATGGATGACATAAATAAGAAGAAATAAGAATCTCTTTATTTGAAGAACCTTCTAAAACGGCCTCACCTACAGTGAGTTTTCCTTTTTTTAATTCCGTATCAATCACCACTTCATAATCGCCTTCAGGCAACTCATTGTATTCTTCAAATGACATACAAAATCCCCAAGCCTTACTATAGTAGGATGTAATATATGGAATTGCGGTGGGCTGATCTGATAAAGTATTAATCTTTTTTTTCAATTCAGACAATGGCAGTATTCCTTTATATGGTGTAGAGTAACCAACAAGGTGAAGATTATTCTTACTAAAATCGGCTATCTTTTTCCCATTCGGATCTATTATGTACGCTTTACGCGGGTGCCATTCATTTGGAATAGTCCAATCTAGAACTTTATCTCCTGTACGAAATTCAATTCGTTCAAAAGGCACAACTTCTGACAAAATTTCAAGAGATTTCTCATATCCTGGACCAGTGATACTTCTAGGAATTGGCCAGAGTCGATCGAAGTAATTTTCTAATCTTTTGTATAATGATTTAATCATATTCATGTATCAAGGCGAGTAGGCACGCCTGCATTATTAACGTGCGCACGGACCTGCATAAAACTCTGATCTTTAAAACAAAAATATGTTCCCGCTGATACTGCATGAGCGTTGCCTTTTAGAAAACCTTCAGAAAAATGCGAAGCTAAGCCGCAGCCTCCTGATGTGATAACGGGTATTGATACTACCTTTGATACTTCTTTAGTCATATCTAAATCTAAACCACTGTTAGTGCCATCTTTATCAATAGAACATAATAAGATTTCTCCTGCTCCATTTTTTTCACATTCCAAAGCCCAATTTACTGGATCTAGATTAGTTTTTCTCTTTCCACCATTAATCCATACGCAATATCGACCATCTGTTTTTTTATAATCAATACTCACCACTACTGTAGAAGAACCAAATCTAGTTGATGCTTCTTTAATAATATTAGGATTGTCGACCGCAGCTGTATTGATACTAATTTTATCAGCACCATTAGATAGCAAAATTCTAAAATCATTAATCGAGCTTACTCCACCTCCAACAGTTAATGGAATAAAAATTTGCTCTGCTGCATTTTTAATTACGTGAGTCAGCGTATCTCGATTTTCTTTAGAAGCATCAAGATCAAGAAAAACTAATTCATCTGCTGACTGTGCATCAAAAATCTTAGCTTGACTAATTGGATCTCCAATTTCTATAGTTTGCTCGAAATTAATAGTTGTTACCAAAACCATCTTATTTTTTTGATGCTTAGAGGACCGCATCTGTAATTTGGGAATCAATCTATTTTTGTACATTACTAATTAAGGTTTCCAAGATAAGAAGTTTGCAAGCATTTTTAATCCATAGTCCTGACTTTTCTCAGGGTGAAATTGTGTTGCAAATATATTATCTTTTTTAATTGCAGCTGTAACTTTACCGCCATAATCACAAGTTGATTCAACATCATGGGAATAGTCACATTGCAAATGAAAAGAATGCACAAAATAAAAATCCGGAGAATTTGGTAGATCAGAAAAAAGATAACTATCAGGTTTATATTTAACATCATTCCATCCTACATGTGGTACACGAAGAGCGTCTGATTTAGGTCGCATCGGAACCACATCACCTTCAATCCAACCTAAACCCTTATGGCTGCCAAATTCTGTACTTCCTCGAGCCATAATTTGCATGCCTAAGCAAATTCCATAAATAGGCTTTCCAGCTTTTAAGACTTCAATATTAAGTGCCTCTTTAAAACCTGATTGAGTAAGAGTATCAATGCAATCTTTAAATGCACCTACACCTGGAAGTATAATTTTATCTACTTCTTTTAAAGTTTCTGGATTTTGGCAAATTTTTATATCAGCACCAATTGTTTCTAATGCACTTGCTACAGAAAATAAATTACCCATCCCATAATCAATGATACCTACTTTCATTCAAATATAAATTTTTAATTATTGTTGATTAAATATGATTATATATCGCAATTTAATCAACAATACTAGAGCGCATTCTCCAAGGCTTGAGTTGTAATTCAGCATCTTCACGATTCATTTTACCTTTTTTTTCCCATTTATCATAATCCGATAATTTTTTCCCCGGAGTAGTTTTTGAAAAGTCATGCTTATAAGGTGAAACGGCGTGTTGCAAAGCAATCTTATTAAATTCTTCTTCACTTATGCCTATGAAGTCTAAAAAGATATCTAAACTTGGAGGTCTTTTATTTTCATAACCTTCAATAATTTTTAGTCCTTCTTCTCTAGATATTTGATTATTTCTAATATCAATAGAAGCCAAATGTGTTGGCCTGGTATATCCTCTTTTGATGTATTTTATATAATCTCTAACTCCTTGCATATAGCATTCAATTTTCTCATAATTATAACCTGAGGGGACATTTTCTACTTCATCACCTCTCCAATCGAGTTCTTTTTTTATAATCGCTACTTGATTTTTTACATTCCAAGGTACATAAGTTCCCAAACATATTGATCGACATTTAATCTTTTGCAGCTCTTTTAATGGTGGATATTTAAATGGCAACAAATCTTTTTCATCCACTAGACCTTGCAAACGTACAAACATATCATCAGATGATATTCCTAAGTTTACGTATCTGTTAAACCTTTTTTCATCAACTTCTTCTTTTTGATCAAATCTATAGTATGCTGTGTATTCTGCTGAAGGTTCACCCCATATGATTAACGGGATATTATACTTTATTGCGACTTGCATCGGATAGGCAAAAATTCCTGTATGACAGTGCCAACAGAAATCTCCTTTTTCAAGAAAGGATTGGAGCATTAATTTTTGAGACACCTTCCAGTTTGGACTAAAATGATGCACTGCAACTCCAAGCTCTCTTGTAACTCTTTTTGTATTTTCGTTTAAATTGGGTCTTAAAAATCCATGGTCAAAACGAACAACTAATGGCCTAAGTTTTAACTTTTTTACTAAGTAATACAACGTCCATACACTATCTTTGCCACCGCTAAATGGAACAATACAATCATAGTCATACTTTCCGCGATATTCATCAACTAAAGTTTTTAATTCCTCTAATCTTTCTTCCCAATTTATTTGAGTCGATTTTACTTCCTGTTGCTCACAAATATTACATATGCCATCATTATTAAAAACAATAGTTTCGTGAGTTTCAGGAGTTAAACACTTTGTACAACGTTGTAAATCTGCCATGCTATCCCTTCTTAGCTATGCTAATATAAATAGATTTTTCATAAAATATATTTCCATTTTAACATGCTTAAAATTTTCTTCTTATTGACCTAAATTTTGGAACTGTAAAATTCAATCTTTATAATAATATATCCCAACTTACGGCTGTTCCTTTCTTCAAGTCTCTATTTACTTTTTTGCCTAATAATGTTTCAAAGTATTTTGGAGATAATCCCATGCCAGGTCTAACGACACGAAGATTTTCATTGCTCATTACTTCACCTTCTTTCATGTCTTTTGCAATGTACAACGAACGTCGAAAAACAGTAGAACTTTTTTCGGCTTCCGTTGGGCCGTAAGTAATTTTTCCCAAAGACTGCCACGCACGCTCAGTTTCAATAACCAATGATTTCATTTCTGTTGGCTCTAAGGAGAATGCAGAGTCTACTCCTCCATCGGAACGATTTAAGGTAAAATGTTTTTCAATAATTGTAGCTCCGTGAGAAACTGCAGCTATTGATGCCCCTATTCCCATTGTATGATCAGATAAACCCACTTCACAATTAAATAAACTCCTCATGTGTGAGATAGTCGAAACATTACTATTTTTTGGTGAGGCAGGATATGTACTAGTACACTTTAATAATATAAATTGGTTACATCCAGCATCCAAAATAGTTTGAATCATCTCATCCATTTCAGCAAGGCTGGCCATACCAGTAGAAACAATCATTGGCTTTCCTGTAGAAGCGACCTTACGGATTAATGGAAGATGATTATTTTCAAAGGAGGCAATTTTGTAAGCAGGGACATTTAAATCTTCTAGAAAACTAACTGCAGAATTATCAAAAGGAGTACTGAAACATATTAATCCAAGCTCATTGGCTCTTTGCATTATAGGTTCGTGCCATTCCCATGGAGTATAGGCTTCTTGATATAGGTCATACAGTGATCTACCTTCCCAGAGACTATTTTTATCTTTTATAAAAAAATCACCATTACTAACATCGAGAGTTAAAGTGTCAGCTGTATAAGTCTGAAGCTTTATAGCATCTGCTCCAGTTCCAGCTACAGATTCCACAATTTCTAAAGCCCGTTCTAAGGATTGATTATGATTCCCTGACATTTCAGCAATAACGAAAGGCTTATGATTTAATCCTATTTTTTTTGAAGCTATTTCAATCATTTACTGCTTTACCTAATATATCTTTTATCTTAGTATCCCAGCCATTAGTCAATAATGCCTGATGAATATTTTTACTTGAGGATTTATGGTATGAACCTTTTCCCATTTGCTCCTTTGGAATGACTTTGTTATTTTTGATTTTTTCCCATTTTTCTTTAAACAATGCCACCAATTCTGTTTGTAATTTTTCATACGTTGTTCTTAGAGTGTCAAAGTCATTAAAATTTAATTCTTTTTGATAAAGAATTTTTCCAGCATCTAATTTACTATTTATCTGATGTATAGTTACCCCTTTAGGCGTATTTTCCAAAATACTCCACAAATTAGGGTCAGCACCTTTATTCCAAGGTAAGTATGAAATATGCAGATTTATTGCTTTACTCTTAAAATAATTTAGAATGGATTCTTCAATTATATATCTGTAACCAAAACTAATCAAAAAATCATAACGATATTTATTTAAATCTTTTATTTCCAATTTCGCTTCACTCCTTTTGACAGAATTTCCATCATTAGATAAAAATTCAATGAGGTCAGTTTGGAACTTCTGCTCCGGCCCTAAAAATAGCAGATTCAAATTTAGTTTGATAGTTTTTCAAATAGCTCAGAAATTCTATTATCTTCTTTATTTATTTTTTTCATAAGCTTCTTTGATTCCTCTGGAGCATGAGTAAAAGCCAATCGAAGCACATCCATCCAGTTAACATTGTTTTTTGTTCTAATTTTTTCAATCTCATCAATTATGCCTAAGTAATATTCTATCTTCATATTCTTTTGTTCCATTAATTTTTATTTAATTTAATCTTTCAAAACCAGAATGACATACTGGACCTTCTAAAAGTTTATCTATATCTCGACCATTTTCACAATCACTTATGACAGAAAAAATTGAATCAAGTTTTTTGAGATAATCTTTAACAATTTCATCTGTATGCTCAATACAAACATACACCAAATTGGTAGCAAGATATCCCTCTTTTAACATTTCTTGAGTAATCAGTGTCTTATATTTAAGCCAGTCATCAGCTAAGATCTTAAAATTAGTAAGGGCTGGAATGCCGCTAATTTCGATAGGCAGGTTATATTTCTTAGCTAAGTCAAACCAGCTCTTTGTGATGATTTTTCCCTTATTAGTGACTTGTTCCCATGATTTTTCCCTTTCCATAATTTCAAGAGTTTTTAATGCCGCTACTGGCCCTATACGTTCAGTCCAAAATGTGCTACTTATAAATGTACTTTGTGTAGCTTCCATCACTTCTTGTTTACCTATAATAGCAGATATTGCATATCCATTACCAAGAGCTTTGCTAAAAAGAGCTACGTCTGGATTGACGCCATATTTTTTATGTAATCCTCCAAATGTTTCCCTAAAGCCAGATGTACACTCATCAAAAATCAAAACAATGTTATTTTCCGTTGCTATTTTTCTTACTTTTTCTAAAAATCCATCCTCTGGTCCAAAATTTCTAGAAACTTCCATTTTAATTATACCTATATCATGATTTGCAATAATTTCTTCAAGCTTATCAATTTTATTATAATTAAATGGCAACATTGTACCTTTTAAGTTTTGAGGCACTCCATTAGGTTCTAATCCTGGGAGCAAATGTCCATCGAGATTAGAATCAATTTTTAAATTTGCTGATAAGTACCAATCATGCCATCCATGGTAACCACAAAAAGCTACTTTGTCTTTCCCTGTAGCAGCACGCGCTATACGAATCGAGATTGCGTTTGCTTCTCCACCCGTTCTTGCTAACCTTACCATATCTGCCCACGGATGAATTTCAATAAGCCTCTCTGATAAATATACTTCTTCAAAACAGTTCAGCGTAGACATATTCCCCTTGTCAACAACATCTCTAACAGCTTGATCTACTTCAGAGTGCCCATATCCTAATATGTTTGTTCCTATACCCATAATAGACATATCAATAAATTGATTCCCATCCATGTCCCAAACATTACATCCCTTTGATTTACTATAATATGCTGGCCACTGATTTGGTAAGAACATCTCTGCGCGTTTGGACAAAAGCATATTACCACCTGGAATGATATTTTTTGCACGATTCCATAATTTTTGACCTGTCCCAATCTCTGACCCAACATTTCTTTTTATACTCTTATTCAATTCAAAGTACTCAGGATGCTTAATTTTTAATTGAAGAATATCTCTCATTGAAAAATCTAAATTAGGTTCAAAATAATTAAAAATATTTTCAATTACCAAAAAATCACTATACTCATCTACAGTCCAACGCTCTTTTGATAGGTCTATATCATTTGATAGATTAATATTTTTCAACTTTTTATTTTCTCGAATATATGGCGTCACGTGTTCTCGTTGGTAAGCATTATTAGCTTTTTGCTTTGCTTCCTTTAAAGATTCAAATGAAAATACTTCCACATCCAGACCATCTGGATAAGTAGGTGGATTTATATTTGATGCGTAATCAGCATTTTCTTTAATATAATTAGAAATAACTTTGTCAATCAATTTAGGATCGAGGATAGGGCAATCTCCAGTAATGCGTACAATACATTCGGGTTGATATTGTTTTGCAGCCTCAAAATATCGCCCTAAGACATCATCCTCCTGTCCTCTGAAAATATCATATCCAAGCATTTGAATTAAATCCGAAAGTATATCATTTTCATTACTTTCAGAAGTGGCTAATATAATTTTATCTATTTTTTTTGATTTAGATAATCGATGAAATAAAATTTCAATTAATGATTTGTCATTAACTTTTTTTAATACTTTACCCGGTAGCCTAGTTGAGCCTACACGGGCTTGAACAATAGCTAAGACTTTGCAGGCCATAAAGCAGGATTTAGTATATTTTCATTTTCGTAAGAAATTAATAGGGCTTCTTTAAAAGCAGTAAAATCAACATTTTTATTAAGTGTATCTATATGGCTCTTAAGCTGTGATACATTGTTTACTCCTACGATTACTTTACTAATTTCTTTTAAATTAACCAACCAGAGCAAAGAGAGCTCTGCAACAGTCAGATTATAGTCCTTGGAAATAAATTCAAGTTTTTGTAAGTAAGGAACTACATCTTTGAACTTATCTTCTAATTGAGTTTTTGATAAATAAAATAAACCTTGAAGAAAAACAGATCGAACATGTATCTCAATGTCTCTTTTTTTTAGTTCATATAAAATGCCACATTTATAAAGCCGTGTATCTAGAATATTCATTGGTATTTGAATAATGTCAATTTCAACTTTTGAATCCAAAACTTGTTTTATTTCTTCCTCATTATAAACAGAAACGCCAACACTCTTTACAAATTCTTTATTTTTTATTTTTTCTAAATTTAATTGGAAAACTGGATTAAGAAAAAGATCTAAGGAATGGGCCAAAATGGTAGATGGAAAAATTGACAATTTCATTTTTGAATCTTGAATTTGCTCCACTAAACTACTTTTAAGATTAATTATCTTTGTAATTATGTTCCAAGTTTGGTCTGTTAATTTTAAATATTCCCCAATATATTTTTCACTATTGCCATATGCTTTAGCTGTATCCAATACATTTATATTATTTTCGTGGGCTAAGTCTAAGATTAATTTGATTTCTTTAGTATTTACTATTCCATTTGAATTTGCAATTCCATAATCTAATCCAAACTGAGCGCTACCTATGATAAGTTTCTTTGCTAAACTATGCATTTAAATAACTTTTTATTTTTTTTATGACAAACATTTGATCATTTGAAGACAAATCAGGATATATTGGCAACGAAACTTCTTCATGATAAAAGTTCTCTGCGATAGAAAAAGCACCTTTTTTAAATCCAAATTTTTTCCTATAGAATGGCTGTAGGTGAACTGGAATATAGTGAACTTGTAATTGAATACCTTCATTCTTCATTTCTTCGAAGAACTCAACTTTTGATATGGATAACTTTTCAAAATCAATTTTGACAGGGTAAAGATGGTAGGCATGCTTGATTTTGTTATGAGTTTTAGGCATTCTAAGGAGTTTAAGGCCCGAAAAAGAATTATCATATTTTCTTGCAATTTTATCTCTTGCCTTTATAAAATTATCTAATTTTTTTAGTTGGCTTGAACCTAATGCACATTGAAAATCAGTTATACGATAATTAAACCCAACTTCATTCATTTCATAGTACCAAGGACCATCATTACAATCCATCAAATTAATATCTTTTGTCATTCCATGAGTTCTTAATCTTCGAACTATTGCATCAAATTCAGTATTATTAGTTAAAATTGCGCCGCCTTCACCTGTAGTCAAATGCTTAACAGGATGATAACTCTGCGTAACAAGGTCTGCATATTCTGCTGCATAATGTTTCTTGTTTAGATATTCTGCCCCCATGGAATGGCAATTATCATTCACTAATTGTAAATCATATTTATTCGCAATATATCTAAGTCCTTTCCAATCACAAGGATGTCCTGCAAAATCAACACCAATAATTGCTTTAATACTTTTCCCTTTTTGTCGATAATATTTTACTTTTTCTTCAACCTTATTTGGATCTATTGTATATGAAGAAGCATCAATATCAACAAAATCAGGTGTTGCTCCTACGTACAAGATACAATTTGCCGAAGCAAGGAAAGTTACCGGAGAAGTGATAATTATGTCATCTGGCTTCCAACCTAGCGCTATGGCCACTAAATGAAGAGCGGCAGTTCCATTTGAAACAGCACAAGCATGCCTTGTACCAAAATATTCTTGTAAATCATTTTCAAATGTTTCTACTGCTGGACCCTGTGTAAGCCAATCACTATTAAGTACTTTAAGAACAGCATCAATATCTGACTGATCTAATGTCTGTTTACCATAAGAAATCATATTACAAATTATTTTGAATTAATTTTTTCAACTCAGACACATTTAAAAAATGTTCATTTGTTCCACTATTATAGGAGAAACCAAACTCACACATTTTACCTGCGACCCCACTACTCTCTTTTCTGAATTTATTAATATCCCAAAGAGGAGTTGATGGAAGTATTACAAAATAATTTTTAAACTCAACACAATTTAATGAATCTGTTTCAGTAATCATCTCTTCATGTAATTTTTCTCCAGGACGAATACCAATTATTTTATGTTTACACTTAGGTGCCACAGCTTTTGCTATATCTAAAATTTTATATGATGGTATTTTTGGAACAAATAATTCACCACCCCACATTTTATCCAAACATTCCAAAACAAAGTCAACACCATTTTGCAATGTAATGTTGAAGCGAGTCATTCTATTGTCAGTTATGGGTAACGTACCTTTGGTTGCTTTCTTTTGAAAAAATGGAATAACTGACCCTCTACTGCCCATCACATTGCCATACCTAACAACAGAGAATTTTATATTATGATCACCTGAATAATTATTTGCAGCTACAAATAGTTTATCCGATGCAAGTTTAGTTGCACCATATAAGTTAATAGGAGCAGCAGCTTTATCGGTACTTAAAGCGATTACCTTTTTAACACCACAAGCTATTGCAGAATCAATTACATTCTGTGCACCTATAATATTTGTTTTAATCGCTTCAAATGGGTTATACTCTGAAGCAGGGACTTGCTTCATCGCCGCTGCATGCACAACAATATCTACACCCTCCATCCCTCTTTTTAACCTACTATAATCTCTAACATCTCCAATGAAATAACGCATAGATTGAAATTCATCAGCGGGGAATTCCTGTTGCATATCAAATTGTTTAAGTTCGTCGCGGCTGTATACAATTACTTTCTTTGGTTCATAATTTTTTAGAACGGTCTGAATAAATCTCTTTCCAAATGAACCAGTACCACCAGTGATGAGTATTGATTTGTTATTTAGCATCTCGTATTCTTTTTGTTTAGATAATTTTAATATTTCATGTTGATTCTGAAGCAATTACTGAATCTTCTAGTAATTCACATAGTATATGCTCTGCCAACAAGTGCCCTTCTTGTATTCGCTGAGTATTTGAACTAGGTATACAAATTCTTACGTCACCACAACTCTTCATTTTACCAGCAGTTTCTCCGGTTAAGATAATGATTTTCATTTTTTTATTTTCTGCACGCTTAATAGCCTCAAGAACATTGATTGAATTTCCACTAGTAGAGATAGCAATTAATACGTCACCCGAATTGCCTAAACCATCAATTTGGCGCGAAAAAATAGTTTCATAACTAGTATCATTTGCCCAAGCAGTGATAAACGATGTATCAGTTGTTAGAGCAATTGAAGGA
>MDTB01242976.1_pt1 | contig 21767 bp, 21 predicted proteins | sample 811161 | NCBI WGS metagenome assembly MDTB01 (sample SAMN05326650, study PRJNA326480) | marine metagenome | isolation source: seawater | place: Mediterranean Sea | collected 2009 | reverse complement strand
GACAAAGAAAAATTTGAATTTCAAAGATCTCCAGAATTAATATATGGGTTGAGAAATTTTATTGGAAATGCTGTAAAATTTGCCAAAAGCACGGTTGAAGTAAAGGTAAAAAGTAATCATAGAGATTTATTAGTCTCAATAAATGATGATGGCCCTGGATTTCCTGATGATATTAAAGAAATTCTTGGAGAACCTTACATCAAATCTAAATCAACTGAAGTTAATTTAAACGCTGGAACTGGATTAGGAACTTTTTTAGGTAAAACGCTTTTAGAAAGAAAATCCGCAAATTTATTCTTTTTAAAAGACAATAAGTTGGGTGGCGCTTGTGTTAATATTGTCTGGAAACTAGCTAATATAAAGTCTAACTTTTAAATTCAAATATATAAGATAAAATTTTGTATGCTAATTTTGCTACTAAAAAATTATAAGATTCAAAATTTTTTATAGGTGCTAACTCATTGATATCAACGCCAACTATATTTGAAATTTCACACACTTTTTTTATTATTGGAAGTACGTCTTCCCATAACAATCCTCCCGGTTCTGGTGTTCCTGTTGCCGGCATAATACTTGCGTCAAAGCCATCTACATCAAAAGTTATATAAACATTTTTTTTCTTAAAAATAGTTTTGAGACGGCTCAAATCCCAATTGTTTTTGTCTTTGCCCCAAAAAATTTCTATTCTTTCTTGATTTTTTTTATAAAAATTCATCTCAGATTGAGATAAATTTCTAATTCCAAAGGAAACAACTTTTACATTTTTAAAATCCAAACATCTTTTTATTGCTGAGGCATGAGAGTATTTTTCACCATTATAACTTTCTCTCAGATCTGCATGAGCATCAAAATGAAGTAAAGTTATTTCATCATATTTTTTTACAAAAGGCTTAATTGATCCTATTGTTAAGGAATGTTCGCCTCCAAAAATCATAGGAAATTTATCATTAGATAAAATTTTTTCGTTAATTTTTGTTAATTGACTTAGTGCAGATTTAATTTCTTTTTTTATAACGAAAGGTTTAAGAGTTTTAATTCCAATTTCTTTATACGGCTCTTTGTTTAATTCTTCATCAAATAATTCAACTTGATGAGATGCTTTAATTATTTCTTTTGGACCATTTTTTGTTCCTCTTCCATAACTAACAGTTTTTTCCAACCCAAAAGGGACCACAACTACCTTATGACTAATTTTTTGACTTGCATCATAACCAAGAAAACCTTTTTTTTGACTTAAATAGTTCATTAAAACTTAAATAATTGAGAAAAATTTCTTTTTTTTCTATTTTTCCAATTTTTACGGTGGTATGCATCACTAGCAATCAAGGGTAAAACACTTGTTGCTTCAGCAAAAACCATTTGTTCCTTAGCAATATCTACCTTACCCCATGAACTAGCCTCTTTCAGGGTTGAGCTACTACAAGCACCATCTCTAGTATCAGCAACAGTAATTTGTATCGCATACTTATGCATATCTACTTTCTTACCTAAAAGTTCTGCACACACAACAGTATCTTGAATAAAATTTTTAGGAACACCCCCACCTATCATCATTAATCCAGATTGTTTTGATTGAATTTTTATTTCAGTCAATTCTCTCATTTCTCTAATAGAGTCGATAGTAATATGTTTTTTTGGATTTTGTTCTTGATGCATTACAAGTCCAAATCCTGCTGAGCTATCAGTAAAAGCTGGACAAAAAATCGGGACGTTATTATCATAAGCTGTCTCAATTAAAGAACCTTTCTTTTTGGCATTTTTTTTTAAATATTTTCCTAGTTCTTTTATAAATTCTCTTGAGGTGTATGCTTTAGGACTTAAAGAATTTGCAATATCGCAAATTGCCTGATCACAGGCTTGAAGTTCTTCTTCGTCAATATAAGTATCGTAAATCCTATCAATATAATTGCTTCGTAACTCAGTATCATCCTGAAATTGAGATCCTTGGTAGTGTTTAAACCCTAGGGCTTCAAAAAAATCCATGTCAATGATCGAAGCTCCTGTAGCCACTACTGCATCAATCATATTGTATTTTATTAAATCCGAGTAAAGATTCATGCATCCTCCAGCAGAAGTTGAGCCAGCTATTGTAAGAAAAATTGAACAATTCTTGTCTGACAGCATTTCATTGTAAATCTGAGCAGCGCTTGCAGTATCTCTTGAAGTGAAAGACATTTTGCTCATACCCTCAATTATCTTTCTAGCATCAAAAGATGTTATATCTATATGCTCAACGGGATTTTTTAAAAAAGATTTTTTATTATGTCCAAGATTTGGACCATTTTTTTTTGTCATTAGGCAACCAAGTAGTCAACTTTACTTGCATCATCGTACAAAGACATAATTGGTTTGTCGCTTAACTCAAAAATTTCATTCGAATAAAAACCATTAAACTTTGTTCTAAAAGTAAGAGCGTATGCACCGAGTTGACCAAGTTCTATATAGTCTCCTTCTTTAATATTGTTAGGCAATATAAAAGGTCCTTTCATAAAATCTAAACTATCACAAGTAGGTCCAAAAAAACTAAAAGAAGTTAATTTTTTTGAATGAATTCTTCCACCAGTAATCATTTTTGAAGGTAAAACAAAATTTGGAACTCCAGCATCAAACAAGGAGCCGTAGGTTCCATCATTTATATAAAGGTTTTGTTTTTTTCTTAAAATAACTTTGACAATAGTTGAACCACTTTCAGCGACTAATGCTCTTCCAGGTTCACAAATAATTTCAGGTAAATTTAATAGTTTTAAATTATTTAGAGATTGTTTTATTTCTTTTAGATAGTTAGTCAAAGGTTCAGGATTTAAATCTGGATAAATTGAGGGAAAGCCACCACCAACATTTATTATATCTGGCATTATTTTTGTTTTTTTTATGATGTTACCAATTTCTTGAATTCCTTTTGAATAAGATATCTTGTGCATACACTGAGAGCCAACATGAAAACTTATTCCAAGTTTTTTAGAATACTGCTTGCATAATCTTACGAGACCCAACGCTTCAGAAGGTAGCGCTCCAAATTTTCTAGACAAATCGATCTCCGCATGTTCATTAGAAATTGCTATTCTAACAAAAAGATTTAAGTCCTTTGCTTGGTTGGTAGCATTTAAAATTTTACTAAGTTCATCTTTATTATCTAAAGCAAAATTTCTTACACCATAATCAAAGTATGCTGAATGAATACTCTCTTTAGTTTTAACTGTGTGCATAAAAAATAAATTAGCATCTGGCTTTAATTTTTTGATTGATTTGATCTCATTTAAAGATGCAACATCAAAATCTTTAATACCGTTTGAGATAATTTGTTTTATTACCCTTTCATTAGGATTAGTTTTAACTGCATAAAGAACTTTGCCTGGAAAGTTGTCCTTAAAAAATTTAGTAGATTTTTTTATCAACTCAGGCCGTATACAGTATACGGGATAATCTGGTTTTAGTGCATTAACTAATTCGTTAACGTCTTTAAATTTTCGCATTTCATGTGTCCCTCGTTTGTTTACACAGAAGGTTTTTAAAAAATTTTAGTAAAAAAAACCTTATTTATTCGCATTTAAAGTTTTTTAACCTTTATGTAAAGAAAAAAAAGCTATTTTATCCAGTTGTAAAAATGATTTGAATGACTATATGAGAGCAACATGAGAAATCAAAAAGAATATGCAGAACAGCTAAATTTGTCGGATTTTTCCGATAAGTCGCTACTTATACTCGATGATGATGATCCGCTGCGAGGAAGATTAGCTAGAGCAATGGAAAAGAAGGGTTTTTCGGTAAAAGAGGCTAAAACTGTCTCTGAAGGACTCCAGATAGCAAAAAATAACACTCCAGCCTTCGCTTTAGTGGATCTGAGGCTTGAAGATGGTAGCGGACTAGACGTTGTTAAAGAACTTTATAAAGTTAAAAAGGATTGTAGAATAGTAATGTTAACGGGATACGGGAATTTGCCAACAGCAGTTGCTGCTGTAAAAGCTGGAGCTATAGACTATATGGCTAAACCTGTAGACGCAGATGACGTCGAGGCTGCTTTGTTGGCTTCACCTGAGTCGAAGGCTAAACCTCCTGAAAATCCGATGTCAGCAGATAGGGTTAAGTGGGAACATATTCATAGGGTATTTGAACTTTGCAATAGAAACGTTTCCGAGACAGCCAGAAGACTTAAAATGCATCGAAGAACTTTACAAAGAATACTATCCAAAAGATCTCCTAGATAAGTTAGATAATATTTCTAAATTTTCTAATAAGATTAACTGTAAAAGTTACAATTAAAATTTTAAATAATTCTGCTAACAAAAATGGCTGAGCTCCTAATTTGAATATTGGTTTGTCCCAACCTATTAGACCTCCAAGCCAAAGCATACCAAAAATGTAGATAAAGCTTGTAGCAAACAATAGCCTCAAAAAGTTCATAAAAAAGTTGCTGCTATACCTAAAGAAACCTGCAAAAAATACTGCTACAATAAATCCAATTAGATATCCCATAGTTGGGCCCGTAAAATAAATTAATCCAATTCCTTTTTCAGGTGTCCCAGAAAATACTGGTAGGCCAATTATGCCTTCGAAAAGATATAGCGAAACAGTCGCAATTCCAAGCTTCCATCCAAATCCAATTCCTATTACTAAAACTACCAAAGTCTGCATAGTCATCGGAACTGGGTAGAAAGGAATTTTAATTTTTGAAGAAATAGCTAATAACACTGTTCCAATTAAAGTGATAAAAATCCCTCTAATTAATTTTGAATTATTAAGGTTTTTGACTATTTCCATACCTATAACTTTATATATTTTTTTAAGTTAAATCTACTTTTTTGTTAGCTGAACAAACACATCCTCTAAATCCCCATCTTCAGTAAAAATATCAAGTACTTTTACATTATTTTGCTTAAGATAATTAATAATATCTTCAAAATTAAGAGATTTTTTTTCATAAGTGATTGAAAGAGAGTCACTTGAATGAATGACAAATTTAACATTTTTCATTTTTAAGTTTGTTGATTTGTCAATGTTTTCCACTTTAAAATTTATTTTCTTGGCTTGTATTCGATCTAAAAGTTTCTCAGTAGTGTCTAAAGCGACTAATTCTCCTTTGTCTATAATTGCTATTCTATTACACATTTCTTGAGCCTCGAATAAATAATGTGTAGTCAAAATAATAGTGACCCCCTCTTTATTTAACTCTTTTACGTTATTCCAAAGATTATTTCTTAGTTCCACGTCAACGCCAGCTGTTGGTTCATCTAAAATTAAAATAGGTGGTTGATGGACCATGGCTTTAGCTATTAATAATCTTCTTTTCATTCCACCTGAAAGACTTCTAGAGTAGGCATTAGCTTTATCTTCTAAAGCCACCATCTTCAATATTATGTCCGTAATTCTATCTTTTTTAATTACCCCATATAAACCAGCTTGTAGTTCTAGTAATTTACTTGGACTGAAAAAAGCATCTAAATTAATTTCTTGAGGAACTATCCCTATTGAAGCTTTCACTTGCCTTGGATTTTTGTCAATATCAAAACCCCAAACAATTATTTTTCCCTTTGTTTTTGATACTGTTCCACCTAAAATATTTAAAAAAGTTGTTTTACCAGCCCCATTTGGACCTAGCAATCCGAACACTTCTCCTTGTTTCACTTGAAAGTTTAAATTGTTTAAAGCTGTATTTTCTTTTTTATTTTTAGAATCTATGAAAACTTTTGATAGATTTTCAACAGTTAAAGCAAATTTATTCATAGTTTGATTAAATAAAGATTTAAAACTAATGTAATATATATATATGAGTTCAATAAAAAAAACAGATCATTATTATCTCATCGATGGATCAGGCTATATTTTTCGCGCGTATTATGCCTTGCCTCCCTTGTCTAGAAAAAGTGATGGATTACCTACAGGAGCAGTAAGTGGTTTTTGCTCTATGTTATTCAAATTACTTGAAGACTCTAGATCAGATGTGTCTGTTGAAAAACCAACTCATTTTGCAGTAATTTTTGATTCAGCAAGAAAAAATTTTAGAAATGAAATTTATAGCGAGTATAAAGCTAATAGATCAGAGGCACCTGATGATTTGGTTCCTCAATTTGAATATATAAGAAAATCCGTAAAAGCTTTTAATTTACCATCCATAGAACTTTTAAATTATGAGGCTGATGATTTAATAGCTACTTATGCAAAACAAATTACATCAGCAGGTGCAAAAGTAACAGTTATTTCATCTGATAAAGATTTAATGCAGTTGGTATCTGATAAAATTAGACTATATGATCCAATGAAAAGCAAGGTGATTGGAGAAAAAGAAGTTATAGAAAAATTTGGCGTCAAACCTAACCAGGTTATAGATGTACAATCTTTAGCAGGAGACAGTTCTGATAATATTCCAGGTGTTCCAGGAATTGGAGTTAAAACAGCTGCCGAATTAATTAATAAATATAAAAACCTCGATACTTTACTTAAAAAAGCTGCAGAGATACCACAGAATAAAAGAAGAGAAACACTGTTAGCAAATAAAGAAAAAGCTTTATTAAGTAGAAAATTAGTTACATTAAAAGAAGATGTTCCTATAAAAGATGAGCCAAATAGTTTTATAATTAAAGATGTAAAAAAAGATATTCTATTTAATTTTTTAAGAGAAATGGAATTTAATAGATTATTGAGTCAAGCCATAAGTTTTTATGGAGAGGATAATAAAACTTTAATTTCTTCTAAATCAAAATTAAGCAATATTTCAAAAATTGACGTTAAACTTTATAAAAGTATTTTAAACGAGAATGATTTAGAAAAACTTATTAGCAATTTAAACAAAAAATCAACTATCTCAATTGATACAGAAACCACATCTTTAAACCCTCTAGAAGCAGATCTAATTGGAATTTCATTCAGTTGTGCTCCCAATGAAGCTTATTATATTCCGTTAGGTCATAAAAAATTTAAATGCCTAGATAAGAAACTTGTTCTTAAAAAAATTAAATTTCTTTTAGAAGATAAAAGTATTAGAAAAGTTGGTCAAAATATAAAGTATGATTTAATTGTTTTAAAAAATAATGGCATAGATATTTTTCCTGTCGAGGATACAATGTTGTTATCTTATGTTTTAGACGCAGGGAATAATAGACATAATATGGATACTCTTTCAGAACTACATTTAGCTCATAAGACGATTTCTTACAAAGAATTAGTTGGTATTGGAAAAAAACAATTAAATTTTTCTGACATAAATCTTAAGGAAGCAACTGAATACGCCGCTGAAGATGCTGACGTTACATTAAGGCTATACGAATTACTGTCTGAGAGAATAAATAACGAAGGATTAAATAAAATCTATGAAATTTTTGAGAAACCCTTGATTAGCCTCCTTTCTAATATGGAAATGAGTGGAATAAGAATCGATGATACATATTTAAAAAAATTATCAAAAAAATTTGATGAAAGGTTAAAAAAAATGGAAAAACAAATTTATAAACTTTCAGGTAAAGAATTTAATATTGGTTCACCTAAACAATTAGGAGAAATAATTTATAATGAACTTAAAATAGCTAAATTAAAAAAAACAAAGAAAGGAAGTTTAGCCACTAATGCAAAAGTTTTAGAAGATTTAGCTTTAACTGGTCATAAATTTCCAAGTTTAATTTTAGAGTGGCGACAAGTATCAAAATTAAAAAGCACTTACTCTGATGCTTTACAGGATCACATTAATTCTAGCACTAAAAGAGTTCATACATCATTTCTTTTAGCTGCCACTAATACTGGAAGACTTGCTTCAAGTGATCCAAATTTACAGAATATTCCAATTAAATCATCAGATGGTAAAGAAATAAGAAAAGCTTTTGTAGCTGAAAAAAATAATATCTTAATATCAGCTGACTATAACCAAATAGAGATGAGAATTTTAGCTGACATGGCTGATGTTAAGGCATTGAAAGAAGCTTTTAAAAATAACCAAGATATACATTCTTTAACCGCCAGTCAGGTTTTTGGTTCTCCGATCAATAAGGTTACAGAAGATCTCAGGAGAAAAGCAAAAGCTATTAATTTTGGAATTATTTATGGCATCACACAGTATGGTTTAGCCAAACAGATTTCTGTATCTAATCAAGAGGCATTAGATTTTATTAACTCTTACTTTAAAAAATTTCCTGAAATAAAAGATTATATGAATTCAACAATAAAGACTTGCAGAAAACAAGGGTATGTAACAAATATTTTTGGAAGAAGAATTCATCTAAGAGGAATTAATGACAAAAATTTTAGTGTAAGAAGCTTTCAAGAGAGAGCAGCAATCAATGCTCCTATTCAAGGGTCAGCAGCTGATATTATAAGATTAGCTATGATAAAAGTTGATAAAGTTCTTGAGGATAAAAAAAACACAGCTAAAATGCTTCTACAGATTCACGATGAATTAATTTTTGAGTGTCTAAAAAAAGATGAAAATAAAATTAAAAAAGATATTAAAGATGCTATGGTATCTATTTCCAGTTCTGAACACCATATGTTTTCTATACCTTTGGAGGTAAGTATCAATTCAGGAAACAATTGGGGAGAAGCTCATTAAACGCCTAAATTTTGACATTAAGATTTTGAGAATAATAATATGACACAAACTATTGCTTTAGTAGATGATGATAGAAATATTCTCACTGGTATAAGCATCGCATTGGAAAGAGAAGGTTTTTTAGTTCAAACTTACATAGACGGAGAGTCTGCTTTAATCGGTTTAACTCGAAACCCACCTGACCTTGCTGTACTGGATATAAAGATGCCGAGAATGGATGGAGAAGAATTATTAAAAAAATTAAGAAAAAAAATGTCAATACCTATTATTTTTTTAACATCTAAAGACGAAGAAGTTGATGAATTATTAGGGTTAAAATTGGGAGCAGATGACTTTGTAAAAAAGTCAGGAGGATTTTCAACAAAAGTTTTAATCGAAAGAATAAGGGTTCAATTAAGAAAAAAAAATAATGTTATAGATGATACAAAAAATATTATAAATCATGGAAAATTAAAACTAGATCCTTCCCAATTAGAGTGTGAATGGGGAGGAAAGCCACTACCTGATAAACTTACCACTACAGAATTTCTAATAGTTAAAGAATTAGCTAAAAGACCAGGTGTAATTAAAGAAAGAGCTCATCTAATGGACATTGCTTATAAAGAAAATACAGAGATTGAGGATAGAACTATAGATAGTCATGTCAAAAGAATCAGAAAAAAGTTCAAAAAGGTAGATGAAAAGTTTTCTGCGATTGAAACTAGGTATGGAAGTGGGTATAGATGGAATGTTAGTTAATGAGACAAAAAAAATCGGCATCCATATTAAGAAAATTTTTACTATTTAACCTAAGCGTATTTTCAATTTTAGGACTTTTTACCATAATTTATTTAAAGGCGATTGAACCTAATTTAATAAAGAAGCGTACAGCCAATCATTTTATCATTATAAATAATACAGTAGACCACCTTGAAAGGTTGAACGTAGAATTTAATTCAAAAAATATAAAAACCTTTTTATTGTCTACTAGATTTCTTTTTCAAAGTTTAGATAGAGTTCAGTTCTTTGATATAAAAGGAGAGTTAATTGGTGATACTAATATTTTAGATCTAGATCAAAATGTTTTTGAAAGATCTGAAATTATTATTGAAGAAACACTTGATGGCAAAGTTAAAGAAAAAAATAATTCAGAAAAATTAATTGTAGATCAAAATAAAAATCTCATTAAAGATGCTATTCTAAACAAATATGAGAATGAAACATTAACAATTTCAGAAAAAATTCAAAATAATTTTTTTGTAAGTACACTAAGTCGAATAAAACTTAGAGAAAAAGAAGCTGGTTATATAGTTGTGTCTGAAGAAGCAAATGATATTCTGAATGCAGTTAAAGAGAGAAGAGCTTTCATCATAAGAACAGTATTAGCTGTAGCTTTAGTTATCTTGATTTTCTCACTTTTTCTCAACAAGTATATTTTAAAACCAATAGGCTTATTAGTTTCGTTCAGTGAAGCAATAAAAAAAAAATCTACTCAGCATGTAGATATAAAAAATTTTTTTGTTAGAGAGGATGAAATTGGGAAATTGACAAAGTCAATTGATGAAATGACCAAAGAGTTGCAAAAAAGAACTACAAGAGCTGAAACCTTTTCAAATGATCTTGCGCATGAAATTAGAAATCCTTTAGCCTCATTAAAAAGTGCCTCAGAGTTACTAGACAAAACTACTACAAAAAATGAAAGTGAAAAACTATTAACTATAATTAATCATGATGTTGAGAGAATAGAGAGGCTTATTACAGATTATTCTCAAATGTTAAAGGATGAAGCTACTTGGTCCAGAGAAAAAATGAGTAAAATAAATTTATTTGATGTTATAGGTAATGTGGCAGAAGATTTTAGACAAGACTTAAAAAACCAAAATAGAAATATTCAAATTAATATCAAAAAGAAAATTAATTCAAAAAATGGTCATCATATTCTAGGTATTGAGAATAGATTAGAACAAGTAGTTGCTAACTTACTAGATAATTCTGTTTCTTTTAGTGAAGACAATAAGAAAATTGAAATAAGTGTGGAAGAGACATTAAATAATGTTTTACTAGTAATTAAAGATGAGGGGCCAGGTTTCTCAGAAACATCACCTCAAAAAATATTTAAACGTTTTTACAGTAATAGACCTAAAAGTTTTGGTAAGCACTCAGGTTTAGGTCTTAATATTGTTAAGAATATAGTGGAATTGCATGAAGGCACAATATCTGCCTCAAATAGAGTGAATAAAGAAGGAGCTCAAGTAGAAGTATTGTTGCCAAAATTTTCTTAGCAATCTTACTTGATAACATTCAGTTATCTTGTTAAATAACACTAAAATATGTCTGAAGATTTTAAAGTAAAAGATATAAAATTAGCTGATTTTGGAAGAAAAGAAATCTCATTAGCAGAAACTGAGATGCCAGGTTTGATGGCAATCAGAAAAGAATATGAGGGCAAAAAACCTCTTAAGGGTGCTCGTATTTTAGGTTGTTTGCATATGACAATTCAAACAGCAGTATTAATTGAAACATTAGTAAATCTAGGGGCAGAATGTAGATGGTCTTCTTGTAATATTTTTTCCACTCAAGATCATGCCGCTGCTGCTATTGCGAAAGTTGGAATACCGGTGTTTGCCTGGAAAGGTGAAACTGAAGAAGAATATTGGTGGTGTGTGAAACAAACGATTGAAGGAAAAAAAGGCTGGATACCAAACATGATATTAGATGACGGGGGCGATCTCACAGCACTAATGCATAAAGAATATAAAGATTTACTCAAAAATGTAAAAGGAGTATCTGAAGAAACAACTACCGGAGTTTTAGCATTAAAAAAAATGGAGTCAAATAAAGAGCTTTTAATACCAGCAATAAATGTAAATGACTCAGTCACCAAATCAAAATTTGATAACTTATACGGCTGTAGAGAAAGTTTAGTTGATGGAATAAAAAGAGCAACAGATGTAATGATGTCGGGAAAAGTTGCTATTGTTGCTGGTTTCGGGGACGTAGGAAAAGGTAGCGCTGCCTCTTTAAGACAAGCTGGTGCAAGAGTTCTGGTTACAGAAACTGATCCAATTTGCGCATTACAAGCTGCTATGGAAGGTTATGAAGTTGTTATAATGGATGAAGCAATTAAAGACGCAGACATTGTAGTAACGGCAACTGGTAATAAAGATATAGTAACTGCAGATCACATGAGAAATATGAAAGATAGAGCGATACTTTGTAATATCGGTCACTTTGATAATGAAATACAGGTTGAAGCTTTAAAGAATTACAAATGGGATGAAATAAAACCTCAAGTTCACGAAATAGAACTACCTAGTAAAAAAAGAATTATATTATTAGCAGAAGGAAGATTAGTTAATTTAGGTTGTGCAACGGGTCATCCAAGTTTTGTAATGAGCGCATCCTTTACCAACCAAGTAATAGCTCAAATTGAATTGTGGAATAATTCAGTTAAATATGAAAAAAAAGTTTATGTTTTACCTAAACATTTAGATGAAAAAGTAGCTATGCTGCATCTAGAAAAAGTTGGGGCAAAACTAACGAAAATGTCAAAAGAACAGGCAGACTATATTAGCGTTAAACCATCAGGACCTTTTAAACCAGATACTTATCGCTACTAGATCAGTAGCTAATGATTATTAAATCTTTAGATCATCTTAAATTAACATCAAATAAAATTGCTGACAAAGTATCAAAGAACGATTGTATTTTTTTAATAGGAGAAATTGGAGTAGGAAAAACGACATTTACGAGAAATTTTATCAATTATTTACAAAAGAAAAATAAAATAAAACAAACAGAGATTTTAAGCCCTACTTTTAATTTACTGTATGAATATGAAATTAAAAATTTAAAGGTGATGCATTACGATCTGTATAGAATTAAAAAAATTAAAGAGCTGGATGAGCTTGGTATATTTAAAGAAAATTTTGACAGTATAAAAATCATTGAATGGCCAGAATTAGTTGAAACAAAAATAAATAATAGATTAGAAATTTATTTAAGTTATTCCGATAAAGATCATGAGAGAAAAATGAGTTTTTTAGGACATGGTAAATGGAAAGATTATGATGAAAATGAATTATAAATTAAAAAAGATTTCTTCTGATGCCTCTTTCAGAGAATTTTATCGAGTAAAAAAAAACAATAAAACATCGATAATAGTATTTGCAAAAAAAGAACAATATAAAAATTTAATTGTTTATTCCCTCGTAAACAAAATTTTAAATAGTCATAATATTCTATCTCCTAAGCTCTTAAAAAATTATTATAAAGATAACATGATAGAAATTTCAGATTTAGGCGAAAAATCTTTCTATGATTATATTAAAGATAAAAAAGATAGGTTTAAACATTATACAAAATTAATTGATTTAATTATTAAACTGCAGAAGATAAAACTTAAAAATCAATATAATTTTTATGGAAAAAAAATTAAATTTAATAAATATTCTATTACTCACCTTCATAAAGAGTCAGATTTATTTTTTGATTGGTATTTAAAGTATTGTTCAAAAAATTTAAAAGTTGAAAAAATAAAAAAAATATTTAAGAAAGAGCTAAACAATATTTATAAAAAACTTTACTTTAAGAACAATTTTTTTACACATAGAGATTTTCATGCATCTAATGTCATGATGTATAAAAAAAAGCTAAGTCTTATTGATAGTCAAGATGCAATAGTTGGCAATCCTTTATATGATGTTGCTTCAGCAATCGATGATGTGAGGATTAAAATGTCAATTAGCTTACAAGATAATTTATTTGAGTACTATATACGAAAATCAAAATTCAAAGCTAAAGATAAATCATACCTTAAAAATGATTTTGACATTTTATCTATACAGAGAAATTTGAAAATACTTGGAATATTTGTACGTCTTTATAAAAGAGACAAAAAACCTAATTATCTAAAATATTTACCTTATACTTGGATTCTTATTGAAAGAAGAATGAGAAATCCTATCTTTAGTAAATTGAATAAATTATTTAGAAAGCATTTACCTATAAAAAAATTAAAAAAGGTTAAAATATGAAAATAAAACACGGTATGATTTTAGCAGCTGGATTAGGAAAAAGAATGCAGCCAATTACATCTAAAACTCCAAAACCATTAATTCAAATAGGTAATAAGAGCTTGTTAGAGAGAGCTATAGATTTATTAACAAATCATGGCATAGAAGAAATAGCTATTAATGTTCATCATCTACCAAATCAAATTAAAGATTTTATTTATAAAAAAGAATATAAAGTAAAAATTATAGTATCTGACGAACAAGATATGTTACTTGATACTGGAGGTGGAATACTGCATGCAACTAGATTTTTTAACAAACCTTTTGTAGTAGTTAATCCCGACACTTTATGGAATGATGCTTACAGTAAAGAATTAAAGGATTTAGAAGATCTTTATTTTAAAAAGAAAAAATCTTGTTTATTATTAGTTAATAAAAATTTGAGTTTTGACAGTTCTTTTAAGGGAGATTTTAATCTCCAAAATGGAGTTGTCAGTAGAGACAATAATAATGAATTCATTTTTACTGGCCTTCAAATATTGGATCAAAGTGTTTTTAGCTCCATAAAAGATAAAGTATTTTCTATGAATAAGGTTTGGGACTATTTAATTAAGAACAATTCTTTAATAGGAAATGAAAGTAATCAAAAATTTTATCACTTAAATACGAAAGAAATGTACGATAAAATATTTAATTTAGAAATTACTGATTAAAGATAATAGTTTTAGCTCTAGATTCGTCCAAATAATAATATTTTTGAATTTTAAGATTGTTATCAAATTGAATTATTAAAGGATTCCCTGTTGGAATTTCTAGCTCATTTATTTTTTGATCAGAAATTTTAAATAAATATTTGCATAGTGTTCTTAGAGAGTTTCCATGAGCTGATATTAAGATGTTTTTATTTTTCTTAATATGTTTTTGAATTTCTTTTTCATAATAAGGGATGACCCGATTATAAGTATCTTTTAAAGACTCCGTAAAAGGTATCATGCCCACCGGTATACTTGCGTTTAAAGGACTAAATAAAGCAAGATTTGTATCATTCTCAGACATTGGTGGTGGGAGTATATCCCAAGATCTTCTATATTTTTTAAACTGCTCCTCACCAATCTTATTTTTGGTTTCCTCTTTATTTAAACCCGTTAAAGAGCCATAATGTCTCTCATTCAGTTCCCAAGAAGTATTAAATTTTAGCTCTAAGTCGTTTTCTTGAAGTATAGTAGTAAGTGTTTTGATGGCTCTTTTTAAAAAGGATGTATAGGAAATATCTATCGTAATATTTTGATTTTTAATCAATTGACCAGATTTTTTAGCTTCTAAAATTCCTTTTTCAGATAAATCAATATCTACCCAACCAGTAAATCTATTTTCCGCGTTCCATATGCTTTGGCCATGTCTAGTAAGGATTAATTTGCTCATAATAGATAAATATCAGATATTATGTAATATTAAACTTATAATGAAAAATAATGTCTTAAAGATGATTAAGTATCTTTACTATTTCTCACTAATAGCATTGTTCATTATATATTTATTTCCGGGCAGTCTAATCGGATATCTATTTTTTAAAGATTTTGGAGCACAACCAGATCTTATACCAAATCCTATCGGAACATCCATTAACCATACGTTAGCTTTTCTCTACTTATCAATACTTGGTTTAATTAGCCACATAAAAGATAAAAGTTTTTATAAAATAATTTTCTTTCTTATATCCTTATCAATAATTTTAGAATTATCTCATTATCTAATACCAAATAGATCTTTTCAATTTTTAGATCTTTTTGGAAATTTAATTGGAACTGTATTAGCAATATTTATAATAGTGTCTTATAAAAAATATAAAAAGATTTTATGAAAAAATTAAATTTATTTTTACTAAGTTTGGTATTTATTCTATCTATTAGTAAATTGTTTGCGGAAGAAAATTATACTTTAGGAAAAGCAAGAGTTATAGACGGAGATACAATCGTTATTAAAAAAGAAAAAATCCGTTTTGGTGGAATAAATTCTCCAGAGAGAAAAGAAACTGGATATCAGTTAGCAAAAGATAAACTGTTAAAAAAAATATCTAATCAATCTATCACTTGCATTAAAGAAAAAAATAAAGATAAATATCAAAGAACAGTTGCTGAATGTTTTATTAACGGAGAAAGCCTATCTTCTTTTATGGTAAAAAATGGATATGCTTGTGATTTTATCTTCTACTCAAAAGGTAAATATGCAGATGAACAAAAATATGCTAAAAAGAAAAAATTAGGTATTTGGAAAATGAAATATGATATTTCGTGGGAAAAAAAATGTGGATAGTGATTAAAAAAAAATGTGTACTGTTAAGTATAATTTTTTTGACATCGTGTTCGTCAATTCCAAAAAATACTCAAAATAGTTGTGCAATCTTTGAAGAAAGATATCTTTGGTACAAACACACTAAAGCCTCATATGAGAAATGGGGAGCGCCTATACATTTACAGCTCGCATTTGTAAAAAAAGAGAGTGATTTTAATTGGTTAGCCAAGCCTCCAAGGAAAAAATTATTTAAAGTTATTCCTTTTAAAAGACCATCTAGTTCTTTTGGCTATTCTCAGGCTGTAAAAGGTACTTGGGAACAATTTAAGAGAGAAACTGACAATCCATTAGCTACACGAGCTCGTTTTAAAGACTCAGTTGATTTTATAGGTTGGTATATTCATAAAACTTCTAAGATATTAAAAATATCTAAGAAAGATACTTATAGACAGTATCTAGCTTATTATAAAGGTTGGGGAGATTATAAAAATTATTCAAAAGATAAAAAAGCTATTATTTATGCGAAATCAGTAAAAGACACGGCAAGTAAATACAGAAAACAACTTAAGCTTTGTAAAAAGAACCTAGATAAAAATAAATATATTATTTTTTAAGCTGTTTATTTAATTCTATTTCTACAGCGTCAATTCTTTTAGTATTTTTTCCTAAAATTGTATAAATCGTTGGTATTACATACAAAGTGAAGAAAGTAGAAAAAATCATTCCTCCAAATATAGTTATTCCCACAGTTAATCTACTTGCTGCTCCTGGGCCTGTTCCAATTATTAGAGGCAAGACCCCAAAAATGGTTGAAAGACTAGTCATAAGTATTGGTCTTAATCTTATTGTAGCAGCTTCAACAACAGATGACTCGATATTTTTTCCTTCCTTTCTTATTTGATTAGCAAATTCTACAATTAAAATTCCATTTTTTGCAGATAAGCCTATAAGAATAATCAATGCTATTTGGCTGTAAATATTTAATGAAGATCCAACAACTAATATACCTAATAGACCCCCTAAAATTGCCATTGGAACTGTTAACATTATTGTTAATGGATGTTTCCAACTTTCAAATTGTGCACACATAGCTAAATATGCAGTTATCAAAGCTAAAGCAAAAATAATATAAAGTTCATTATTTGTTTTTTTGTACTCTTCACTTTCACCTTTATATGCAACCTTAGCTTCTGGAGTATTATCTTCGACTACTTGGACCAGAAATTTTAGCGCCTCATCTAAAGAATAGTCACCTACTAGTCTTGCGGAAATAGTTACTGCTTTTTGTCTATTATATCTAGCTAAGAATGCTGATTTTCCTTCTTCGCTGTACTCAACAAGATTGGATATAGATACTAATTTTCCATTATTTTTTGATCTTACGAAAACTTTGCTAATACTGTCTGGTTCTTGTCTATCTTTAATATCTCCTTGAAGTATAATGGAGTATTCTTTTCCATCTTGTGTGAAATTAGTAACAGTTTTTGACCCAAATATAGTTTCTATTGTTCTGCCAATATCTGATGTAGATACCCCAAGATCTGCAGCTTTTTTTTGATTAATTTGAACATTTAATTGAGGTTTATTTAAATCAAAGTCATCTTGTATTGATGTTAAACCAGGATTTTTTCTAGCTTCTTTTTTAATAATTTCTTTCCATTTAATTAATTGATCATAAGTATTGCCTAATAAAACAAACTGAACAGGACTTTCTACTCCACCAGTTCTAATACCTTGAGGCATTATAGGGAATGCTAATACTCCTGGCACTTTACCAATTTTCCCAAAAGACTCTCTCATAATTTTTACTCCATGACGATCTCTTTTTGCCCAAGGTTCTAGAAGTACAATAATGAAACCACTATTAACCTGTTTTGCAGATTTACCAAAACCTGGCACTCTCATTATTAATTTACGATATTCACCTTTTCCAACTTCAGGAAGTAAGAGTTTTTCTATATCCTCAGCTTTGTTTTTTGTGAAATTAAATCCAGAACCTTGCGGTGCTTTAACTATAACAAAAAACGCTCCTCGATCCTCAGGTGCAATTAACTGTTTTGGAGCAAAAACAAATAGAAAAAGTGTAAGAACTAGAGTTACAACTAAGAATAAAATTACTATTTTCTTTTTTACAATCCATTTTTGAAGGGAGGCTTTGTAAACAAGTGATATATTTTTTAGAAAAATTTCAAATTTAATTACAATCTTTGATTTATTCATATTTTTTTTTAAAAATTTACTTCCAAGCATTGGACTTAAAGAGAGAGCTACAAAACTAGATATTATCACTGCAGAAGCAAGAGTAACTGCTGTTTGAGTAAACAAAACACCAGTAATACCTTTTATAAAAATTAAAGGCACAAAAACTGCCACAAGTACAATTGTAGTCGCTATGATAGCGAAAGATACTTGCTTAGCACCCTTATAGGCAGCTACTAGCGGGCTATCACCTAACTCTATTCTTCTAACTATATTTTCAAGCATTACAATCGCATCATCCACGACTATTCCAATGGCGAGAACTAAAGCCATTAGAGTAAAAAGATTTATTGTGAAATCAAAAATGTATATAGATAAAAAAGTTGAAATTAAAGAAACTGGTAAAGCGATTAAGGGGACAATCAGTGCTCTTATATTACCTAAAAATAAATAAATTATGATTGTTACTAATATTAGAGCAATGATCAAAGTTTTGTAAACTTCTGAGATAGCAGCTTTAATATAATTACTTCTATCAAAAGAAACTTCTAAAGTTGTGCCAGGTGGTAATGAAGGTTTTATCTCATTAATCTTCTTTTTAACACCTTTAGCAACTGCAATAGTATTAGCGTCAGATTGCTGATAGATACCAATCCCAACTACTTGTTTTCCATTTCCTTTAAATAAAGTCCTAGTAGACTCAGCTCCTAACTCAACTCTAGCAACATCATCTAGAGTGATTATTGAACCATCCTTAGCTCTCTTAAGAGGTAATTTTTTATAATTTTCTAAATTTTTGTAAGCTTTATCTAATTTTATTGTAAGATCGATATCTTTAGATTCAATTCTCCCAGCTGGAAATTCAATATTTTCTTTATTTAAAACTTCCTCCACCTCTTGTGTAGTCAAATCTCTTGCAGCTAGTGCAATTGGATCAAGCCAAACTCTTAGAGACAACTCTCTCTCACCACCCAACCTAACTCTACCAACTCCTTTTACCGTAGAGAAGACATCTGTTAAGTACCTATCTGCATAGTCTGTTAACTCTAAATCAGTCATTGTCTCAGAATTAAAAGACAACCACATAGTGGTTCTCATTCCCGCACTTTGCTTAAATATTTCAGGTTGATTTGCTCCTTCAGGTAAATTATCTACAACTCTTGAAACAGAACTTCTCACATCATTGGTAACATCATCAAGATCCAGACCGTTTTCAAAAGTTAAAGTAATTCTCGAACTCTCATCTTCGCTAAAAGAGTCAATCGTTTCTAATCCAGGAGTACCTCCTATAAAATCCTCAATCTTCTGAGTAATTTGTGTATCAACTATTTCAGCTGATGCTCCTCTATATTCCGTTTGCACTGTAACTATAGGTGGTTGAACGTCAGGTAATTCATCTGTAGGAATTTCTTGAAAAGTTACAAGTCCGAATATAACCAAAACTAAACTCATTACTGATGCAACTACAGGTCTTTTGATTGATAAGTCTGTTAAGAACATACTAATTTTATGGATTTATAATTTTAACTTTAGATTTATTTCTCACTTTAGACACTCCTTCACTAATTACCGAGTCTCCTTTAGACAACCCTGAAGTTACTGAAACTTTTCCAAAGTTTCTTTTTCCTATTTTAATGTTTCTTTTTTCAGCAATGTTGTTTTCAACAACATATACAAAGGCAGTATCTCCTTGAATGGTCACAGCGCTCTCAGGCACTCCAATTTGATTTATCTCATTGTAAATCACTTTAACTGTCATTAGCTGACCAGGTATAATTTTAAAATTTAAATTATCTACTATAATTCTTGCTAATATTGATCTCGTTGAGGGATCTATCCTTGAACTTATAGAATCGACTTTGCCCTTAAAGGTTTTACTGAATGCAGAGTTAGAAACTTCTGCCTTTAATCCAGGTTTTAAAATACCAACATAATTTTCTGGAACTTTTATATCTATCACAATTTTTTTAAGATCATCTAAAGTAATTATAAGGCTATTTGATCCCAGTACACCTTGTGCTATTTCTCTTTTCCCGAGTTTTCCCTCAAAATCAGCAACAATATTTTTTTCATCTTTTAATGCAATTATTATTTCGTCTTTTTTAACAAATCTATTTTCAATTTTTAAATTTCCAACTATTTCATCTTTTTTTACTCTGTATACTTTGGAATTTTGAGCAATAGCAGTTCCAAAAGTTTCCAAGCTTTTATAAAAAAGAGATTTTTCAACCTTAGTTATAATTACACCTGGAGCTGGTCTTACACTGAACTTTTTTTTAAAATGAAGTCCGATAAAATGTCGAGCTATAATAATTCCAAAAATTATTATTAGAAAAATTATTAATATAGATTTAAGTTTTGTTGATGTTTTCATTTTTATTTAAGCCCGTATTCTGACCACGAGCCGTCATAGATCAAAGGTTTTTTACCACTTATGATAGAATTAGCTAGACCTAAAACACACGCAGTAATGCCCGATCCACAGGTAAATGCAAGGTTTTTATTAATGTCAACTTTATGATTTACAAAAATATCAGTTAATTCATTTTTTTTCTTAAAAGTTTTATCTGATTTATTAATTAATTCTGTAAAAGGAAGGTTTTTTGACCCTTCAATGTTTCCACTTCTGAGTTCTTTTCTAAACTCAGGTTGCTTTCCCAAAAATCTTTCTCTACTTCTAGCATCTACTAACTCAAAAATTTTATCTTTAATGTTTGAGTCAATTTGACTTTTATTCAAAACTAGAGAAGAGTTTTCAGTAGCATTATATTTACTGTATTTGAAATTTTCAATTTTTTTATGAATTGATCTCTTTTCGTCTAGCCATTTTTTTAATCCTCCATCTAAAATAGAAATCAAGTTCGCATCATGTCCAAAATATAAAAAATTATACCAAATACGACATGAACTAATTACATCAGAATTATCATAAATAATTACGTGATCAGAATTGTTTATACCGAGTCTTGATAATATTTTTTCCCAATCTTCTTTTTCTGCAAGCATGTGGGGTAAAGATGAGTTTTGATTAGAATTTTTATCAATATCGAAAAATATAGAATTTTTTATATGAGCTTCTTCAAATTCCCTAAAAGCATCTCTGTTGGCCACAGGAAGATGCCAGCTTGCATCAAATATTCTCACATTATCTAAATTTTCATTTAACCATTCAGTTGATACTAAAGATCTCATATACTTTTTTTTTCAATGTATCTTTGATGATATTCTTCAGCTTTACAATAATTTTTAATTTTTGAAATATTTGTTTTAATTTTATTGTCAAATATAGGGTTTCTCTCAATTATTGCTGCCTGAGCTTCTTTTTTTTGTTCTTCAGTCTCGTAAAAAATTTCGCTTCTATACTGAGTACCAACGTCTGGATATTGCATATCTTTTTGTGTTGGATCATGCATCTTAAAAAATAAATCCAATATTTTATTAAATGAAATAATTTTTTCATCAAAAGACAGCCTTACTACCTCTGCATGTCCTGTGCGCCCAGTACATACCTCCTCATAATTTACTTTAGATTTTTGCCCTCCAGCGTAACCAACTTCAGTCTTTATAATACCTGGTTTATTCTTAAAGTTTTCCTCAGGTTTCCAAAAACATCCTAGAGCTAGTGTACATTTCTGCATAAGTTATTTAATATATTTTAGACTGGAGAATAATAAATTGTTAACTCAAAATCAAATAGGCGTATTGTACATGGTGGGAAGTGTTATTTGCTTCTCTATCATGGATATTTG
>MDTB01186141.1_pt1 | contig 21767 bp, 17 predicted proteins | sample 811161 | NCBI WGS metagenome assembly MDTB01 (sample SAMN05326650, study PRJNA326480) | marine metagenome | isolation source: seawater | place: Mediterranean Sea | collected 2009 | reverse complement strand
TATATGTTAGCTTAGGTTTAAAAAAAGAAAATATTTTCCTTTTTGATAGTAAAGGAATTGTTGATTATAAAAGAGAAAATTTACCCAGGTATAAATCTCAATTTGCCACAAAAAAAAATGTTAAAAATCTAAAACAGGCAATGAAAAACTCAGATGTTTTTATAGGTCTATCTATAGCAAATGTTTTAACTCAAACAATGCTTAAGTCTATGAAAAAGAACCCAATTGTTTTTGCTATGGCAAATCCAGATCCGGAAATTTCATATGAATCAGCAATTAAAGCAAGAAAAGATATAATAATGGCAACAGGAAGGTCTGATTATCCAAATCAAGTTAATAATGTTTTAGGATTTCCATATATTTTTAGGGGTGCTTTAGATGTTAGGTCAACTTGTATTAATGAAAAAATGAAAATAGAAGCTGTAAAGTCTATTGCGGCCTTAGCAAAAGAACCCGTACCTGAAGAAGTTTTATTAGCTTATGATCAAACAAATCTTGTTTTCGGTCCTAATTATATAATTCCAAAACCAAATGATCCTAGATTAATATCTACTGTTTCACCAGCTGTCGCTCAGGCAGCTATTAAAAGTGGAGTAGCTCAGTTAGAAATAAACGATTGGGATTCTTACCAAAATACTCTAAGAGAAAGGCTAGGAATAGGAAGTAAATTACTTAGAAATATTACTAGAACAGCGAAAATAAATAAAAAAAGAATTGTTTTTCCTGAGGGGCATAGTCAAAAAGTTCTTAAAGCTGTTCAGGAAATTATTTCAGAAGATATATGTGAACCAATTTTATTAGGAAATGAAGAATATATTAATGAAAAATTAGAAGAATATGGTTTAGATTTGAATGGAGTTGAAATAATTGATCCAAAAAGTAAAGATTTAAATGATAAAAGAAAATATTTTGCTGAAAAATATTGGTCTATTAGAAATAGACATGGTATTACAAAAAATGAATCTAAAAGAAGAATCCGGGATAGAAATTATTTTGGGTGTTTAATGGTCGAAGAGGGCTTAGCGGATGGAATGGTTTCTGGGGTTACTAGAAATTATCCTGAAACTTTAAAGCCAGCTTTAGAAGTTATAGGTTTACAAAAAAATGTAAAAAAAGTAGCAGGTCTATATATAGCTCTTTCTAACGATGGTCCAATATTTTTTTCTGACACAACTATTAATAAATTGCCAAGTGATCAAGAATTAATTGATATTATTTTATTAACAGCTAAAGAAGTTAGAAGATTTGGGATCAAGCCAGTAATAGCTCTACTTTCATATTCAAATTTTGGTTCAACTAGGGATTTAGAATCCAAGAAGTTGCAAAAAGTTATAAAGTATTTTCATCAAAATCATCCAAATCTATTAATTGATGGAGAAGTTCAGGCAAATTTTGCTTTAAATAAAGACAAGATGAAAGAACAATTTCCTCATTCTAAATTAAATAATCAAAATGTAAATACTTTGATTTTTCCAAACCTTGAGTCTGGCAATATATCGTACAAGTTACTTCAAGAACTTTCAAATTTTGATACAATTGGACCTATACTTTTGGGTATGAAAAAACCAATACATATTGTTCAGTTAGAAAGTAGTGTCAAAGAAATTGTTAATATAACTAAGATTGCTGCTGCTGCGGCTCAAACTAAAAGAAATAAATTATGATTACTCATCTTAACGGAAAGATTATTGAATTAAGTCCCACTCATTTAATTTTGGATTGTAATGGTGTAGGATATTATTTAAATATTTCTTTGAATACTTTTTCAAAAATGAATAAGTCAGTTGATGATAAGTGTTTAATCTTGACTTATCTTCATATTAGAGAAGACGCTCATACTTTATTTGGTTTTTTTGAGCAAGAAGAAAGAAAAATATTTTTAATGTTGTTGTCTGTATCAGGAATAGGGGCTTCTACTGCGATGATGATTTTATCTTCATTAAATTCAAATGAAATAAGAATGGCGATTCTCCAAGAAGATATAGTTACTTTGAAGTCTATTAAAGGGATTGGCATGAAGTCTGCTCAGCGAATTATTATAGACTTAAAAGATAAAATGACGAACTTGCAGTTAAATCAAGGAGATGTTTTTATTAAAAGTGACAATATAAAAAGAAATGAAGCGTTATCTGCGCTAGAGACCTTAGGATTTTCAGTTAAGGATATTAATAAGGTCTTAGACAGTATTCTTTCGGAAGATCCAGAAATATCTGTTGAGCAAGTTATAAAAATGAGTTTAAAGAGGCTTTAGTTTTGATTTTTTTTTTAAAAGATGATATTGTAAAATATGCTATAATTATATTTTTGACTTTTTTTAGTCAATTTATCTTTGCTCAAGAAAGTAATAATGATCCATTATATAATTCACAAATATTTTTCCCTTCTCCAAATAATTTTTTAGACAGTTTAACATATAATAATGAAGAAATAATACTAAATAAATTTTTAGGAGATTTTTTTCTTGGGGAAAGGACATATTTTTCTCAACAACAATATCAAGACTATTTATTTAATAAACAATTTCAAGAGTATTGGAAAAAGAGAATTTCTTCAAATTATAACAATATCAATTCTGGAGGTGAAATTCCTAAAGTTGGCTTGGGTGGAGAGGTTTTAAATAAAATTTTTGGTTCAAATTCTGTTAGTATCAGGCCTCAAGGGGCTGTAGAATTAACTTTTGCTGGTGTTGTTAACAGAATAGACAATCCCGCGCTACCTGAAGCTCAACGACAAACAACATCATTTAATTTTGATGAAAGAATACAAATTAATGTCTTAGGTAGAATAGGAGAAAAATTACAACTACAGGCAAATTATGATACAGAGGCAACATTTGAATTTGAAAATGAAATGAAATTAGAATATACTGGAGATGAAGATGATATAATAAAAAAAATCGAACTAGGTAATGTAAGTTTACCGCTGTCAGGATCTCTTATAACTGGAGCACAAAGTTTATTTGGTTTGAAATCAAAAATGCAATTTGGACGAGCAACGTTGACCACTGTTTTTTCTGAACAAAAAAGTGAGACTTCAATGATTCAAATTGAAGGTGGAGCTCAAACTACTGAATTTGAAATTTCTATAGATAATTATGAGGAAAATAGACATTTCTTTTTGTCTCAATTTTTTCTTGACAACTATGACCAATCGTTACAAAACTTACCTATAATAAACTCAGCCGCAAATATAACTAGATTAGAAGTATATGTTACAAATAAAAATTCTTCTACTGTTAATACTAGAAATATTTTAGCACTTCAAGATTTAGGAGAAAATCCCTCAATAAATGGACATGTTGCTAATAATATTGTTTTTTCAGGGGAACAAAATGTATTATGGCCAACTAATTTAAATAATTCATTGAATCCATCAGAACTTATTAACGAGATAGCTTCCCAGACTGGAGATTCAATTAGAAATGTTGATGAAATTACATCTGCATTTAATGAATATTCACAGAATGGAGGGCAATTTTTTCAGTCTGTTGATTATGAAAAAATAGAAAATGCTAGGATGTTATCTTCTTCAGAATATACTTATAATAGACAATTGGGTTTTATATCTTTAAATCAGTCTCTTAATTCAGATGAAGTTTTGGCAGTAGCGTATCAATATACATATAATGGAGTAACTTATCAGGTAGGAGAGTTTTCAAATGATATTACTGCGCCAGATGTGTTATGTGTAAAGTTACTTAAATCAACGATTACGGATGTTTCTCAGCCAATATGGGACCTTATGATGAAAAATGTTTATGGTTTAGGTGCCTATCAAGTAAATAAAGAAGATTTTTTATTAGATATTTTTTATGAAAATCCAGAACTAGGAACACCAGTAAATTTTTTGACTGAAGGAAATATTTCTAATCAATTATTATTACAAGTATTTAATTTTGATCAATTAAATAATAATAATGATCCTGGGCCAGACGGAGTATTTGATTTTATAGATGGAGTTACTATAAATTCTTCAAATGGAAGAATTTATTTTCCTGTAACAAAACCATTTGGATGTTTTTTAAGAGAAAGAATTGGTGGGGATTGTAATAATATTGATCCAAATAGTATAGCTAGTAAATATGCGTTTGAAGCTTTATATGATTCTACTCAATATGCTGCACAGCAAATACCAGAGCTAAATAGATTTATATTAAAAGGACAGTATAAGTCATCAGTTAGTTCTGATATTTCATTAAATGCAATGAATATTCCACAAGGTTCTGTTAGGGTGACTTCTGGGGGTACTCAACTTGAAGAGAATATACATTATACGGTTGATTATACTATGGGTTCAGTTAAAATTATAGATCAAGGTATTTTAAATTCTTCATCCCCTATTATGATATCTTTAGAAAATAATTCATTATTTAATTTTCAAACTAAAAGATTTTTAGGAGCCCATTTAGATTATAAAATAAATAAAGATTTTTTATTGGGTGCAAGTGTTTTAAACCTTACTGAAAAACCATTAACTCAAAAAATTAATATAGGTGATGAGCCCATTTCCAATACAATTTGGGGTTTAAACGGATCCTATACAACCGAATCTCGTTTTTTAACAAAAATAATCGATAAAATACCATTAATAAATACAAAAGAAAAATCAACTTTTTCTGTTGTAGGAGAATTTGCTCACTTTATTCCAGGACATCCTAAATCAATTAATTTAGATGCTACAGGCACTTCTTATATTGATGATTTTGAAAGCACGCAATCAATTATTGACATTAGATCTGCCTCTTCTTGGTATTTGTCAAGTACACCTACTGGTAATATTAATTCTTCGGGTTATTTTCCCGAAGGTTTCTTAAGTAATGATTTGTCTTATGGATTTAACAGAGCTAAATTAGCTTGGTATATTATAGATCCTCTTTTTCAAAGAAATTCTTCTATAACACCCTCTCACATAGTGGATGATTCAGATCAACAAGAAAATAATTATGTAAGAGAAGTTTTAATTACAGAAATTTTTCCAAATAAAGATATTGTTAATGGTCAACCATCTAGATTAAGAACATTTGACCTTGCATTTTATCCATCAGAGAGAGGTCCTTATAATTTTGATATAAATCCTTCAAGTTATTCTTATGGTTTAAATGAAATGGGTTTTTTAAATGAGCCAAATACTAGATGGGGAGGAATAATGCGAGAAATTGAAACCAATGATTTTGAAGCAGCAAACATAGAGTTTATTGAGTTTTGGATGATGGATCCTTTTCTTGATGATCCAAATACTTCTGAAGATGAATCTATGCAGACAGGGGGTGATTTTTTTATTAATATTGGAAACATATCTGAAGATATTCTAAAAGACTCTAGAAAAAGTTTTGAAAATGGATTGCCAATAGATGGTGTAGATTTAAATATTGACACAACTGTATGGGGGAGGGTTCCTAATATTCAATCATTAGTGAATGCATTTGATAATGAACCATCTTCAAGACAAAATCAAGATGTTGGTTATGATGGTATGGATGATGAATATGAAAGAACATTTATTCCTCCTAATAGTGGGTTTTCAATGTCTTATTTAGATTTAATAGAGTCCCAATTTTCTAGTTTATCACAAGCTTATATTAATGCTTTTGAAGATCCAGCAGCTGACAATTTTCATTACTTTAGAGGTTCAGATTATGATGATGATGAAACTAGTATTTTAAATAGGTATAAATTATTTAATGGAACAGAGAGAAATTCACCAACTTCAGATCAGTCTATAGAAAGTTATCCAACTTCAGCGACTAATTTGCCTAATGTAGAGGATATAAATAATGATCAAACTTTAAGTGAAGTAGAAAGTTATTACCAATATAAAATTAGTTTAAGGCCAGAGGATTTAGTAGTTGGTTCAAATTACATTACAGATGAAATTGTGAATGTAGGCCCCAATAATAATGCTAGATGGCTTCAATTTAAAGTGCCTATAAATTCATATGATGAAAAAGTAGGTACAATTCAAGATTTTAAATCTATAAGATTTTTAAGATTATTTTTTAATGATTTTGAAGATAATATTATTTGTCGTTTTGCATCAATGGAATTAGTTAGGGGTGAATGGCGACGCTATAATAATAGTTTAATTGAAACTGATAATGATATAAATAATGAAAATACGTCTTTTGATATTTCTGTGATTAATATTGAAGAAAATGGTTCAAGGCTACCAATTAATTATATTTTACCAAATGGAGTAGAAAGAGAAACTTTAATAGGAGCAACTAGTTTGCAGCAGCAAAATGAACAGTCAATGGTTTTAAAGGTTATTGATTTAGAAAATGGAGATGCAAGAGCTGCTTTTAAAAATGTAAGTATGGATATGAGAAATTATCAACGTATAAAAATGTTTGTTCATGCAGAAGAAATTAATGAGGGAAGTTTAGTTGATGGAGATGTTACAGTTTTTTTAAGGATAGGAAGTGATTATACAACAAATTTTTATGAGTATGAAATCCCAATGAAATTAACAAGTTGGGGTGAATCAGATCCTGAGCTAATTTGGCCTTCTGAAAATGAGTTTGATATTCCATTTGAGCTTTTTCAATCTGTAAAACAGATTAGAAATAATGCTTTAAATAATACACAAAACACACAAATAAATAGTTATAATGATTTATTTCAATATATGGATGGCCCTAATAAAGTTTCAATTTTAGGAAATCCTAATTTAGGAGATATTAAGTCAATAATGATAGGGATTAGAAATCCTGAGACACAAAATGATATTTCCGAAAAAAGTATAGAAATATGGGTTAATGAATTGAGGTTGACTGATTTTAATGAAAAAGGTGGTTGGGCAGGGAGAATGCAAATGAAAATGGGCTTGGCAGATTTAGGTAATTTAGCTTTAGCTGGTTCCATTAGTAGTGTAGGTTTTGGTAGTTTAGAAAAAAATATTTCAGAAAGAAACATTGAAGAAGCACAGAGATATAATCTATCAAGCTCTATAGAGTTAGGTAAGTTTTTGCCAGAAAAATCAAACATTAAAATTCCTATGTATTTTTCTATTTCTGAGGATGTTAAAAATCCACAGTATAATCCACTTGATCCAGATATTTTATTAACCACATCATTGGATGTTTTAGATACAAAAGAGCAAAGAGATTCATTAAAAGAAATTTCACAAGATTATACTAAACGTAAAAGTATAAATTTTACAAATATTAGAAAAGAGAGAGCTCCTGGTAATAATAAAACAAAGTTATATGATATAGAAAACCTGTCCCTTAGCTATTCATATAATGAATCATTTTCTAGAAACGTTAATACTGAGTACAGTATAAATAAGCAATATAATGGTGGAATAGGTTATAATTTTAATACTAATCCTAAAAACATTAAACCGTTTAGTAAAATAAAAGCACTAAGAAAAGGTAAATATTTAAGGATGATAAGAGATTTTAATTTCTACGTATTACCAAAACAAATATCTTTTAGAACAGACGTTTTTAGAAGCTATTTGGAAACTAAATTGAGAAATAATTCAGGTCTAGATTTTGACATAGATCCAACCTTTAGTAAATACTTCACATTAAATAGAACTTCTAATATGAAATATGATTTTACACGATCTTTGAAATTTAATTTTTCATCTAATGTGAGATCTATTATTGATGAGCCAGATGGAAGAATTGATAATAAATCTGAAGTAGATAGTATTATTAATAACATTATTTCTTTAGGTAGGCCTTCAGAATATCATCATAATTTTGATATAAGGTATAGTTTGCCAATTAATAAAATTCCAATTTTTAGTTGGGTTAATACTAATATAACTTATGATGGAAGTTATGATTGGAATACTGCCTCTTTATCTGCAACAAATTTTGGGAACACAATACAAAATACAAATTCGATTAGATTAAATACCCAGTTAAGTCTTTCTTCATTATATAATAAAGTTCCTTTCTTGAAAAAAATATTAAGCAATCAAACTACTAATAAAAGAAGTCAAAGTAAAGTTTCTGTAAACAAAAAAGCTGATGATGATAAACAAAAAGAAGATAAAAAAGAAAAGGAAAACAAGCTGTTGAAATATATAGCGAAGCCAATTTTTTCATTGAAAAATATATCTATTGCTTATACTGAATCTAATGGTACTTTTTTGCCAGGTTTTTTGCCAAGTATAGGTTTTTTAGGAATAAATAATTCTTTGAATGCTCCAACATTAGGTTTTGTTTTAGGTAGCCAGAATGACATAAGAGATATAGCTGCTCAACGGGGATGGTTGACTACAGACACAATGATGAATAATCTTTTTTCGAGAACTCATTCTGTAAATTTGAATCTAAGGGCAACAATAGAGCCAGTTTCGAGATTTAAAATTATGTTAACGGCTTCTAGAAGATATGCTACAAACCAATCAGAATACTATAGGAATCAACCTGATATTTTAGGAAATCCTAATTGGGTTAGTATTAACCCAACAACTTCAGGTAATTTTAATATGTCATTTATGACGATTAAAACATCATTTGTTTCTGATAGGCCAGACAATAGTTCAAGTTTATTCAATGATTTTGTTTCATATAGATTGCAAATTGCTCAAAAAATTGCTTCACAGAACGGTATGCCAATAAACTTAAACGAGTATCCGAATGGATATGGCCCAAACTCTCAAGACGTATTAATACCTGCTTTTTTAGCTGCATACTCTGGAACTAGTCCAAATAAACAAAGTTTAAATCTTTTTCCATCTATACCCTGGCCAAATTGGAATGTTAATTTTGATGGATTAATAAAATTAAAATGGTTTAAAGAAAGGTTTAAAAGTATTTCACTTAGTCATAATTATAGATCAACATATTCTATAGGTTCATTTATAAATAACTTAAATTTTGGAAATCCAGATTATTTATTTGATTCTTATGGTAATTACTTGCCAGAATTTCAAATTGATCAAGTTGCTATTTCTGAGCAGTTTGCACCATTTTTGAAGTTCGATATGACAATGAAGAATAGTATTTCAGCTCGGATAGAATATAAAAAAGATAGAACTATAAGCTTAAGTTTAACTAATAGTCAGATTACAGAGGTTAAAGGTAATGAATATGTGGCGGGTTTAGGTTATAGGATACAAGACGTAAGACTTCTTTTTAATGCAGGTTTAGAAGAACAAAATATAAAAAGTGACTTAGACTTAAGAGCTGATTTTTCTTTAAGGCAAAATAAAACTATTATTAGAAAAATAGAAGAATTAAGTAATCAACCTACAAGTGGTCAAATATTGATGACTTTGAAATTTTCTGCTGATTATGTAATAGGAAATACGATGAATATAAAGTTATTTTATGATCAAGTTATTACTGATTATGTAGTATCTTCATCATTCCCAACTTCAAATACTAATGTTGGATTAAGTATAAGATATAATTTGAATTAATTTAAATGAAGAAAATTAACATAATCGATACTGCGCTTGAATATAAAAAATTAAAAACAAAGATTGACAATTCAGTGTTTAATGTATTAAAATCAGGGGTTTACATTAATGGCCCTGAAGTTGAAAAATTTGAATTAGAGCTGTCAGAGTTCTTAAATGTAAAGCATTGTATTTCTTGTGCAAATGGAACAGATGCATTAAAAATAGCTCTTTTAAGTTTAGGATTAAGTCAAGGTGATGAAATTTTGGTGCCCTCTTTCACCTTTGTTTCTACAGTTGAAGTAGTAGTTCTTCTTGGTTTTAAGCCAGTATTTGTAGATGTAGACTTCAGAACATTTTTAATTGATATTGATTCAGTTAAAAAAAATATTAATAAAAAAACAAGGGTAATTATTCCAGTTCATTTATTTGGTCAGCCAGTAAACATGAAGGAAATAATGTTGATTAGTAAAAAACATAATCTTTGGGTAGTTGAAGATGCTGCCCAATCTTTAGGTTCTCAATTTTATATAAAAAATAAATCAAATCAGTTTTTTTCTAAACAGTATACAGGAACCATAGGTCATATAGGAACAACCTCTTTTTATCCCACAAAAAATTTAAATTGCTTTGGGGATGGGGGAGCTCTTTTTACAAATAACAGATCTCTAGCAAAGAAAATAAGATTAATAAAAAACCATGGTCAAGTACAAAAATACACTTATGAAAAAGTAGGCTTAAACTCTAGATTAGATGCAATTCAAGCGGCTATTTTGAGAGTTAAGTTAAAAAAATTGAGGCAATCTAATAACAAAAGAAGAAGTCATGCAAGAATATACAATTCAAAACTTAAAAACATTAAGGAAATTTTTACTCCTCAGATTTTAACTGTAATAGAGTCTCATATTTTTCATCAGTATACTTTAATTGTTAGAGATAAAAAGAATAGAGATCGCTTAAAAGACTTTTTAATTAAAAATGGGGTATCAACTATGATATATTATCCTAGGCCTTTACACAAAGAGAAACCATATTCTAACTTTGCATCATCTAGTCAGAAATCTTCAGAAGAGTTGTCAAAAAAAGTTCTATCGCTACCTATTCATCCGTTATTATCTAGAAAAGATGTTGAATTTATTTCGGAATTAATAATAAAATTTTTTAAATCATAATTATCAAATAATGCGTAAAAAAACTTTATTATTTGTTTATGACTTCCCACATTCTAAATCAGTTGACTTTATTGATAAGTGTGTTAGTGAAGGTATTAAAATAGAGGTAATAGTTGGGGCTAGTTTTAAGAATATAAAGAAAACAAGAAGGTTATTTAATTTTCATAAGTATAATAAAACTATAATACATCCAAAAAAATTAGCAACTAAATTTAATATTCCTTACTATAATTGTGATCATAATAGTTTGGAGCTTGAAAAAATAATGAAAGATTTTGATATTAATTTTGGAATCATAGCAGGGGCTAGAATTTTAAGTAAAAAAATTATAGAGAAGTTTTATTATGGAGTTCTAAATATTCACCCCGGAGTATTACCATTTAACAGAGGTCTTGATTCAATTCTTTGGGCTATACATGATAATAAAAAAATAGGAATTTCTGCACATTTAATAAATGAAAAAATTGATTTGGGAGAACTTGTTTTAAGTAAAATTATAGAACCTATAAAGTTTGATAATATATTTGATATTTATAGAAAAGTGCATAAAGCTCAAATTGAATTATTACCATTAGCTTATAATTTAATTGAAAAAAAAAGTAGTTTTAAATTTTTAACTAATGGTTTTTATCATACATATATGCCTAAGGAGCTGCAAAAAAAAACATTAAATAATTTAGAAATGTATATTACAAATTATTCTAAAATTAAATGAATAGAAAAATAAAATTTGCAGTAATTGGTTTAGGCCATATAGGGATTAAGCATGTAGATGCGATTATTAAAGATCAAAATTCTGAATTAATTGCATTAGCAGATAAGGTGTCTTTTGAGGAAATTAAGAAAAAGAGACAAAATGAGTTAAGTTATCTTGATAGATATAAATTTTATAATAATTTATCTGATGTTCTTAAAATTCCAGAAGTCGATGTAATTAATATATGTACACCAAATAGTTCTCATTATGAAATAGCAAGTGAATCAATTAAAAATGGCAAGCATGTTCTTATTGAAAAACCTATGACATTAAATTCTAAACATGCTCATTTATTAGTTAAGCAAGCTGAAAATCAAAATAAGTTTGTGTTTTGTGTGATGCAGAATAGATTTTCGCCAACAATTATGTGGCTAAAAAAAGTAATTGAACAAAAAAAATTAGGAGCTATTTTTTCTGTTCATGTAAACTGTTTTTGGAATAGAAATAAAAGTTATTACTTGTCTAGTGATTGGCATGGAAAGTTAGACTTGGACGGAGGCCCATTATTCACTCAATTTTCACATTTTATTGATATTTTATACTGGTTATTCGGTGATTTTTTAAATATAAATGCCAAATTTTCTAAATTTAGAAAGTCTGATTATATTGAGTTTGAAGATTCTGGAGTACTTAATTTTAATTTTTCTAGTGGCCCCAAGGCAACTCTTAATTATTCTACAAGTATTTGGGAAAAAAATTTTGAAAGTAGTATTATTGTTATTGCAGAAAGAGGTACTGTTAAAATTGGTGGTCAATATATGGATAAACTAGAATATTGTAATATAGAAAATTATGAGAAACCAACTTTTAGTTCAGGTTTAAGTTGTAATGACTATGGTTCCTATAAGGGTTCAGCAGCAAACCATGGGAAAGTTATTGAAAATGTGATTAATGTAATTTTAAATAGTCATAAAATTGCAACTAGTGGATCTGAGGGATTAAAAATAGTTGAGATAATAGAAAAAATATATAGTTTTAGAAAAAAATAAATTTAATAAGATGAACATACCAAATAATTTAAAATATACAAAAGATCATGAATGGGTTTTATTAAAATCAGATGGTGAAGTTCTTTGCGGAATTACTGATTTTGCACAGAAAGAACTAGGTGACATAGTATACATTGATATTGAGACATTAGGTGAAATGACTGAGAAGGAAGAGGTTTTTGGAACTGTAGAGGCAGTAAAAACAGTTTCAGATTTATTTATGCCTATTTCTGGAAAAGTTGAATCTTTGAATGAAGAGCTAGAGGCTAATCCACAGTTAATAAATCAGGACCCATATGAAAAGGGTTGGATAATTAAAATTACTGATTTTGATAAATCTTCTTTAGAGGAGTTGTTGTCTCCAGAAGAATATAGAGAACAACTAGGATTATAATTTTCAAAGGTTAATCTTTTTGATTACATATGTTTTTATACTAGATTTGTTTAATATTAAATTAATATATAAATGAAGCCAAAAAAGAATCCAAGGTATGATTTAGAAAATAAAAGACATTTACTTTTTTATTTTGGTCTTTTTATTTCTTTAAGTTTAGTGGTTTTTGCATTTGCATATAATCCAAATCATAATTCTAATTCAAGTGAGTTAGAAAGTTTCTTAATGGATGAAGATATGGAAGATATGCCATTAGATTTTAAAGAGGAGCCCCCGCCTCCTCCACCTCCTCCACCCCCTCCACCGCCTGAAATACAAGTAGTAGAATTAGATGTGGAAATAGAAGAAGAATTAGAATTTGAAGAAGTTGACACTGAGGATGAAGAGGAAATTGAATTTGAGGAAGAAGAAGAGGTTGATGAGGTTATAGATTTTGCAGTTGTAGAAGGTTCGCCTATTTTTCCTGGTTGTAAACCTAGTAAAAAGTCAAGTCTTTCAGAGAGAAAAGAAGAAGATAAACAGTGCTTGAATAAGGGAATAATGAAACATATTAAGAAAAATTTCAAATACCCAAAAATTGCTAAAGAAATGGGAATACAAGAGAAAATCTATGTAAAGTTTGTAATTAACAAGACGGGCGTAATTACTGATGTTAAAGTTCTTAGGGGAGAAGATAAATATTTAAAAGAAGAAGCTATGAGGTTAGTTCAAAGTATACCTTCGATGACTCCAGCAAATCAAAGAGGAAAGGCGGTTTCTGTAAATTATACCATACCTATCAATTTCATGCTAAACTAAAATTAAGTTACTACAATAAATAATAGATGAAAAAAATAGGAGTAATTGGTAGAGGTTTTGTTGGTTCTGCTGTTGAATTTGGCTTTTCTGCACAGTGTGGATGCAGTGCTATTGTTAAGTCTTATGATATTGATGAAAAAAGAAAAAAAGATAGTTTAGAAGACACTGTAAACAATTCAGATTTTATTTTTGTTTCAGTCCCTACTCCTTCAAATAAATCAGGTATTGATTTGTCTTTTTTGAAATCTGCTTTACGATCTATTCAAGATGTAAGTAATAAAAGTGATAATATAGTTTTAATTCGATCTACAATTGTTCCTGGAACAACTAAAAAGTTAAATGCACAATTTAAAAATTTAAATATTGTTTTTAATCCAGAGTTTTTAACCGAAAGATCTGCAAAGTTTGACTTCATTAATCAATCTAGATTTATAATAGGAGGGGAAGAGAAACATACTAAAAAAGTTGCTGAGTTATATAAGTGGAGATTTGGTGACACTGTTCAAATAATACAAACTAATTTTGAAACAGCTGAATTAATTAAATATATGAACAACTGTTTTTTTGCTACTAAAGTTTCTTTTTTAAATGAAATGAAGTTACTTAGTGATAAAATAGGAGCGGATTGGGATACGTCTATTCAAGGATTTGTTAGCGATGGAAGAATAGGGCATTCTCATATTCAAGTGCCAGGTCCAGACGGAAAATTAGGCTTTGGTGGAAATTGTTTTCCTAAAGATGTTAAAGCTATTATGGAATTTTCAAATAAACTTGGTGTTAAGTTAAGTACAATTGAGGGAGCATGGCAAACAAATATTAATGTTAGGCCTAAAGAAGACTTGGAAAATTATCTTTAATTTAATTTTTTTTGTTCCCATCTCCATGCATCAATTAAAGCTTTTTGTATAGTTTTTTTTGGGGACCAATTTAGTTCCTTTTCAGCCAAACTACAGTTAGCAAATATTTCTTCTATATCACCCTCTCTTCTTTTACCAAATTCATAATTTATTTTAATATTATTATTTTTTTCAAATAAATTAATTAATTCTAAAACACTTATTCCTTTTGAAAGACCAATATTAAATATTTTTCTAGTTGTTTTGGTGTTCATTTTTTTTAAAGCGTAAACATGGGCTTGTGCAACATCACAAACATGAATATAATCTCTTATACATGTTCCATCTCTAGTAGGGTAGTCATTTCCATAAATAGTTAGCTTTTCTCTTTTTCCATTGGCGCATTCACAAATTAATGGTACTAAATTATTTGGTATGTTAAGAGGATGTTCTCCAATCAATGCAGATTCATGGGCGCCTATAGGATTAAAATATCTTAAAATAATAAAGTTTTTTATTTGGCTAGCTTTAATCATCTCTTCACATATTTTTTTGGTTTCTCCATATGGGGACGATGGTTTTTTGAGTTCAGTTTTTTCAGTGACAGGTAAATTGTTGGGGTTCCCATAAACAGTACAAGAGGAAGAAAAAACAAATTTTTTAATATTGTATACTTCACAAATGTTCAATAATATTTTGGTTGACTCAATATTATTTGTAAAATATTTTTCTTTTTTTTCAAATGATTCGGAGACTGATTTTAAAGCTGCAAAATGAATTATTCCATCAATTTTTTTCCAATTAATTGAGTTGTTCATTTTTAGTTTATCAATGCAGTTTAAATCAAAAAAATCGATCTTTTTTTTACATATTTTTTCTATGTTTACAATTGCACTTGAAGAAGAATTAGAAAAATTATCTATAATGATAGGATTAAATCCAAATTTTACTAATTCTACTACTGTATGGGAGCCAATATAGCCAGCACCTCCTGTTACAATGATATTTTTTGACATAATAACTAATGAACTTTAAATATAACATAATAATAATTGTTTTATTTTTCAATCTGAATTATGTTTGCATTGAAAATGTATTCAATGATATTACGTAGTTATATTGAGTTATTAAAAATGCGGCTTTCATCTAGTGTTGTGTTTTCTGCTATTGCGGGATATTTGTTGGCTATAAGCGAAAAAAATCCTCACGACCCCATTGTTTTATCCAAGTTAATTATTGGTGGTTTTTTTATTGTTGGAGCTTCAAATGGATTAAATCAAGTATTTGAAATTGATGTAGATAGTTTGATGGAACGAACTAAAAATAGACCGCTTCCAAAAAAAAAAATTACGCTAACATCAGCTATACTATTCTCTTTTTTGTTAGCTGCTTTAGGCTTAATTTGTTTATTTTCAATTAATTTATATTCCGGATTTTTTAGTCTTATATCATTATTAATATATGTTTTAGGCTATACTCCAATGAAAACAAATAGCCCATTGGCAGGTTTTATTGGTGCTATTCCTGGTGCTATGCCATTCATGCTAGGTTGGGTTGCACTACAAGGGTCTTTTGGGTTAGAGCCAGGTGTCTTTTTTGCAATTCAGTTTGTTTGGCAATTTCCTCATTTTTGGTCAATTGCTTGGATTAGGTTTGAGGATTATAAAAAAGCTAATATTAATTTATTACCCAGTAAGAATAAAGATAATAAATCAGCTTTTCAAATTGTTTTTTATACATTTTGTTTAATTCCATTGTCATTAAGCCCTCTAATATTGCCATATATTTACCCTGAAACTTTACTAAGATTGTCTTACATAGGTGGTAGTGTGGTATTTTTAATGAGTGGTTGGTATTTTTTAAAAACTTTAAAATTTTTAAAAACACAAACAGAAAGTGAGGCAAAAAAAATTATGATTTTTAGTGTAATTTATTTGCCTACTATTCAAGCAATTTATATTATTGATAAATATTATTATACTTTCATAAATTAAAGAATATTACTAAAAAATGAATGAAATAAAAAAAGAACAATCTTATAAAAGTATGCTAATGTTTGGTTTATTTAGCATAGTCATGTTATTTGCTGGTTTAACTAGTGCTTATATAGTATCCAAAGGATCTATGGGTTCACAATGGGAACTTGTTCCACTTCCAAAGGCTTTCTTTTATAGTACAATTATTATCTTAATAAGTAGTGTTTGCTTGTTTTTTTCTAATAAGTATTTGCAACAAAAGAATGAAAGATATTCAAAGCAATTACTTTTACTAACAGTTATTATGGGTTTTGGTTTTTTTATAACCCAGTATGTGGGTTGGAAATCTCTTGTTGATAGTGGTTATTTTTTTGTTGGTTCTAGCAATGCTTCTTCCTATATTTATGTTTTTTCAGGGTTACATTTAGCTCACGTAATTTTTGGCTTATTTTTTCTTATTCAGTCATATTTTAAAATGAACTCAAAATTTTTATCTAAAGAGACTGACCTCACTTTTAAAATTAAAAATTGGTTTTGGCATTTTTTGGGCTTTCTTTGGGTTTATTTGTATTGTTTTTTGTCATTTTGGAATTAAATCAATTTTCTTTATAAAAGACTTTAAAATTATTTATTCAGTATTTAAATATGTGTTATATTTGCCCTAATTAGTCCCTTTTTAATGAAAAAAAAAGAAACACAAAATACTGATATCTGGAAAGGTGGAGATAGGCCCATGGAGGCTAGCTATGGAAAGTTAATGATGTGGTTTTTTTTAATTACAGACGCATTAACTTTTTCTGCTTTTTTAGGTGCCTATGGATATCATAGGTTTACCCACTTTGAGGAATGGCCTATTGCGGATCATGTATTTACTCATTTTCCGTTTATAAGTGGACATTATCCTTTATTTTATGTTGCGTTAATGACGTTTATTTTGATTGTAAGTTCGGTCACAATGGTTTTGGCTGTTCATGCAGGAAAACATATGAATAAAAAAGGTGTCGTTATTTGGTTGTTTTTAACAATTATAGGTGGCGCAACATTTTTAGGTTCTCAGGCATGGGAGTGGTATCATTTTATTAAGGGTACAAAACATGGTGCTGTTTTAGTTTCATCTGGCCAACATGGTCAACCAAGAGTTGCGCATTATGTGAGTACTGAATCTCACGATCATGATTATAATCACTCTAAAAAAGAAAAGTATGGCCCTTATAGTGATCCATATTCAAAGGAATCATTATATAAATTTCATAATGAGAAAATGGAAAAAGAGCCATTTAATTATAAATATCTTAATGGTGATATGGTTCCAGAAGACTTATTAAAAGAGGGTCGAGTGGTAAGAGGAGCCCCTTTAACAGGTAAAGACGCTTTTAGTTACAATGAGTATGGTCACACAACCTTTTCAAATTTTTTCTATTTTATAACAGGATTTCATGGATTTCATGTTTTTACAGGTGTTTTAATAAATATTGTGATTTTTGTTAATGTTTTAAATAATGTATACCAAAGAAGAGGTCATTATGAAATGGTAGAAAAAGTTGGTTTATATTGGCACTTTGTTGATCTTGTTTGGGTATTTGTATTTACATTTTTTTATTTAGTTTAATATGTCAAAAGAAAATTCTACTAGAGAAATATGGTTAGTTTTTTGGATACTTTTAATTGTAACTGCTGTTGAAGTTATTTTAGGTATAATAAAACCACCTGTTTTAACTGAAAATTATGTCATAGGAGTAAGTTTATTAAACATGACTTTTATTATACTAACTATTGTTAAAGCTTATTATATAGTTTATGCTTTTATGCATTTAGGGTCTGAAAGAAAAAACTTAAAAATATCTATATTATTACCTGTTTGGATTTTAATTCCATACTTACTTTTTATTCTTTTATCTGAGTCAACTTTTCAAGAGTTTATGTTGCATGGTTAAAAATTTTAAAAAATATTTTTTTCTAATCCTTATATTATTAATTCCACTATTTCTTATACAACAATGGAGTAAGAATGCCAACCATTATTTTAAAGATTTAGGCTATAAGTTAGATGAAGTAGCGATTGTTGAAGACACAGTTTTAGTAACTAGAATTGATAGTGTTAAGGTGCCAGACTTTGCTTTTTATAATAATGTAAATGATTCTATTTCAAGAGAAAGTTTATTGGGGAATAATTATATAATTCAATTTTTTTTCACGGCTTGCCCTACTATTTGTCCTACTAGCACTGTAAATATTAGAAATGAAATATATAATAAATTTATTAATGCTGATGATTTTAAAATCATCACAATTAGTATTGCTGAAGACTCTTTTGCAAAAATGATAGATTACAGAAATAGATTTAATATTGTTTCACCAAATTGGGTTTTTTTAACTGGCCCTAGAGATAAAGCATGGTCTTTTGCTACTACTTTATCTTTGTCTGCGGGATTTGGTAGTAAGGAAGAGGGCGGATTTTTTCACTCTCCATTTATAGTTCTAGTTGATAAAGAAGGCTTTATTAGAACAGGAATTGATAAGCAAAAAAATATTAAACCTGTTTGGGATGCTACATCTTTTTCTGACATGGAGCTTCTTGCGGAAGATGTATCTCAGCTTTTTTTTAATCAAAATAAACCATATAAAAGATGAAAAGAATAGGTGTAGTTTGTGTGTTGTTTTTTTTCTATTTAGAGTCTTATTCCCAATGCGCTATGTGTAAAGCAATTGCGGAGTCTGACCCTCAAGGAAAAGAGTCTCTTTATGAAGGTTTAAATACAGGAATACTGTATTTGATGGGTATTCCTTATATTTTATTGACTATCGCGTTTGTATATATATATATGAATAGAAAAAGGGTATTATAAAATCTATGACTTTAATTTTAGCTATCGATACTAGTTCAAAAAATTGTTCAGTAAGTCTGTCAAAGGATGGGGTTTTGTTAGAAACTGTTGAAAATTATAGTGAATCCTTTTCTCATGCTGAAAATTTACATGTATTTTGTAAAAAAATCATAAAAAAAACAAATTTATCTTTTTCAGATATTGATGCTTATGCCTTTAGTGAGGGGCCAGGTTCCTATACTGGATTGCGAATTGGTGCAGCGGCTGTTAAGGGATTTGCTTTTAGTTTTGAAAAGCCAGTAATTTTAGTGTCAACTTTGAAGGCTATGGCTAATGCTCATAAAGATATACATACATTATTGTGCCCTTTAATGGACTCAAGAAAAGGTGAGGTTTATTTAGGTCTATATGATCATAATATGAAAACTTTGTTAGAGCCTCAACCTCATATTATTTCCGAAAAATCTTTGATTGGGTATTTGCAAAAAAATAAAATTTCTTTTTTTGGAACAGGGTGTGAAAAGATGAAAAAAGTTGTAAGTCATGAAAATGCATATTTTATAAGCGAATTTTTTCCATCCTCAAAGTATTTAATTGAACTAGCTCACAGTAATTACAAAAAAAATAATTTTGCTGATATTTCTAATTTTGAGCCTTTATATTTAAAAGAATTTATGCCTACAAAGCAAAAAAAGAATATTATTTAATTTTTTTTTCTGATTGTAGATCATTAAAGTATTTAAAAAACAAAGGAATTGTTTCAATGCCTTTTAAGAAATTAAATACTCCATAATGTTCATTTGGAGAGTGTATTGCGTCTGAATCTAAGCCAAAACCCATTAAAATTGATTTTAGTCCTAGTTCCTTTTCAAATAAAGCTACGATTGGAATACTACCACCAGTTCTAACTGGAATTGGCATTTTTCCAAAAGAGTCATTCATAGCTAACTTTGCTGCATTATATCCAATGTTATCAGTAGGTGAAACATAAGCTTCGCCACCATGGTGAGGGGTTACTTTTACTTTGACGCAATTCGGTGCTATTTTTTTAAAATGATCAGAAAATAATTTAGTTATTTTTTCTGATTGTTGGTTAGGGACTAATCTCATAGAAATTTTAGCGAAAGCTTTTGATGCAATTACTGTTTTAGCTCCCTCTCCGATATATCCTCCCCAAATACCATTTACATCTAGTGTTGGTCTAATTGAATTTCTTTCCATGGTTGAATACCCGTCTTCTCCATATACTTCACTTATATCAAGTTCTTGTCTATACTGATCTAAGTTAAAAGGAGCTTTTGCCATTTCAATTCTTTCTTCTGGAGAAATTATTTCAACATCATCATAGAAATTAGGAATAGTTATTCTATTTTTCTCATCGTGTAGAGATGCGATCATTTTTGTTAATATGTTTATTGGATTTGCAACTGCACCGCCATATAAACCAGAGTGTAAATCACGATTTGGCCCCGTTACCTCTACTTCTAAATAACTAAGTCCTCTAAGTCCTGTAGTTATTGAAGGGGTATCATTAGCAATAATTCCAGTGTCAGAGATTAATATAATATCAGCTTTTAATTTTTCTTTATTATTTTTTACAAATGGTTCTAAATTTTCAGAGCCCACTTCTTCTTCACCTTCAATCATAAATTTTACATTACAAGAAAGCATATTGTTTTTTAACATTAATTCAACAGCTTTTAAGTGCATAAAAAATTGTCCTTTGTCATCACAGGCCCCTCTAGCATATATTTTTTCATTTCTTATCTCAGGCTCAAATGGATCAGACTCCCATAGATCTAGTGGGTCTGGGGGTTGAACATCATAATGTCCATAGATTAAAATTGTAGGTAGAGATTCGTCAATAATTTTCTCACCGTAAACTATTGGAAAACCTTTTGTTTCACAGAGCTCAGTATTTTGAATGCCAATTTTATCTAGATGAGCCTTAACTAGATGCGCCGTCTGTAAAACATCATTACTATATTTTTTATCTGCACTAATAGAAGGAATTCTTAATATTTCAAAAAGTTCCATCAAAAAACGGTTTTTATTTCCTTCTACATATTTTTTTATTATTTCCATGAAAAAATTATTAAGTACTAAAATACACTATGTTATAATTATTAGAATAAGATAATAATCCATAAATTTATTAATTATTACAATATAATTGATATTGTTGGCAAGATATTTGATTAGTTTAATGATATGGGTGTATCAAAAAAAATATTTTTATATAATTTTCTTTTATTTTTCGGTTTTCATTTAGGTTTTTCTCAAATAACAACAACGAATGATGACCCATATAATACTGAGGAGTATTTAGTTGATGAAGTTTTACTTGGTGCTGATTTAGTAACATCTAATTATAGTTCAGTTGGTTTTGATGCTGGTATTGGTTATTTTGATGGTTCTAATTCTAATATTGGATTTGATGAAGGAATTATTTTGTCATCAGGTGGCTTAGATATGGTTACCGGAGGCTTTGGAGCAGGTTCTGGTATTTCAGGAGAGACTGATTTAGAGCTTGCGTTAAATCAAATTAATTTGTTCTGGGATGTTAATAATGTTACTATTTTAGAGTTTGACTTTGTTGCAGAATCAGAATTAGTTACATTTAATTACGTCTTTGGATCTACAGAATATGCAAGTTATAC
>MDTB01214377.1_pt1 | contig 21770 bp, 18 predicted proteins | sample 811161 | NCBI WGS metagenome assembly MDTB01 (sample SAMN05326650, study PRJNA326480) | marine metagenome | isolation source: seawater | place: Mediterranean Sea | collected 2009 | reverse complement strand
TCATCTGTCAAGTATTCTAACTTCCTATATTTTGATAAGTTATTATTTTTTATTCAATTCTAAACAATTGCAATCTAAATCATTATGGATAATAAATATAATATTTTCAATACCAGTTATTGTATTGATAGGATCTAGATCTTATCTCATGTTTCTTATCATTGCTTTAGTCTCTATATTGGTTATTAATTTTATAAAAGAAAAAAAATTCTCTACAATTCTATTTCATTTTTTGTTAGTTTTTATATTAATTTTAATTTCATTTACTAAGTTGCATAATTTTTATGCTGAATTATATTATTCAAGCATAACTTCTAATAAAGAACAATTTAACTTAACTCAACAATTTGAAAAAATTCTACCAAGTAAAAGATTTATTGATTCAAATTTAGATATTAAAGTGGATGATATTAAAGTGGATGATATTAAAGTGGATGATATTAAAGTGGATGATATTAAAGTGGATGATATTAAAGTGGATGATATTTACGACCTTGAAACCTTAGAGTTATTAAAAGACTTTAATTATGGACGAGACAGAGTTCTAGATAGGTGGAAAGATTTATTGATCCCTCAAGAATTTGAAAATTATGGATCCAAAGATCTAAGATTGTTGCTAATTTATAATGCATATAAAGCATTTAAAGAAGAGTATTTGTTTGGATATGGTATTGGAATTTTAGAAAATAAAACTTTTATGTCTAGAAATATGGGTATAGATCCTCTTAATAAACATGGAATACAAGGAAAACCCATTTCAACTCATAATGGTATCATGAGCTATTTGTTAATTGGTGGAATTTTTTTATTAGCTATTATAGTTAGTTTCTTTTTTTATTTAATTTATGCTGTTATTAAAAACAATTCGCTTATTTCTAATAAAAATCTAGTTATATTTTTCATTTCATTAAGTTTTTTAAGTTTTCAAATTTTATTAGGCTCAATATATTCAAAATTTGGTTGGATTTTGTTTGGTACGGTAGCTTCATTTTTATTAAATAATAAAGAAAGCAATTAATGTGTGGTATAAGTGGTTATTTATCAAATAACAATTTCTCAAATAATAAATTAATTTTAACTAAGATTAACCTAGAAATTGCTCATAGAGGTCCCGACAGCTCAGGCCAAGAAATTATTGAAGACTCTAAAGTGGGACTTGCGATGAGAAGACTTTCAATTCAAGATACATCAATAAATGGAAGTCAGCCTATGATTTCAAAAAACAAAAAGTATATAATTATATTCAATGGAGAAATATATAATTTTATAGATTTGAAACAGGAACTAAATATTTCAACAAAAAGTGGGACCGATACTGAAGTACTTCTTGAAATGATAGCATTAATTGGTTTAGAGAAAACTTTGTTGAAAATTAATGGTATGTTTGCATTTTGTTTATATGATTTTGAAAATAAAAAAATGTATCTTGCAAGAGATGCACTAGGGGTAAAACCTCTTTATTATGGAATCAAAAAAAATGAATTGTGGTTTTGTTCCGAATTAGTAAATACATTTACAAAATTATTTGATAATGAAATTGATAATGGAAAAATTCAATTTTTTCTTAGAAATGCTTACACTAGAAATGACTCAATATACAAAAATATTAAAAAAGTTGAAGCTGGCAGCTTTATTGTTTTTGATTTAAATCAAGTTAATAATTATAAAAAATTTAATTATTGGTCGTTAGAAAATAAGTTCCTAAATCAGAAAGCAAGTAATGATGATATACAAAATTTTGAAAAAATATTTGAAAATTCAATTAAACAAAGACTAATTTCAGACCGAAAAGTAGGAGTTTTTCTGTCAGGTGGGATCGACTCTACTCTTGTAACTTATTATGCAAATAAATTAGCTAAATCAAAATTAAATACTTACACTCTTGCATTCAATGAAAAGGAATTTGATGAAAGCAAAAAAGCAACATTATTATCAAATTATTTGGGCACAAATCATAAAAATTTTTATTTTGATGAAAATAAACTTATAAATTTAATTGACAAAATGCCCTCAATTTATGCTGAACCTTTTGCAGACTCTTCACAATTACCAACTTATTTATTATCAGAATATGTTTCTAAAGAAGTTAAAGTAGTCCTCACAGGAGATGGAGCTGATGAGTTATTTTTTGGATATGATTATTATAGTAAAATTTACAAATATAAAAATATTTTAAGATTTTTAAGTTCTAATCATATATTAAATAGATTAATTTTAAATTTCATAAACAATAAAAACGTTAGAAAGATTATATCTGATAAAAGATTTGAACAAATCATAAAGATTTTATTATCATCATTAAATAGATCCGAAATAGAAAATATTAAGTTGAGAAATAATATCAATACTTTTACAAAAGAATTATTAATTGTTAACTCATTATCAGATTTGAATGTTGATCATTTTTTTAAAAAACTTTCAATTAATCAAAATTTAAGTCTTCAAGATTTATTATCTTATCTAGAGGGCGATATACTTGTAAAAGTTGATAGATCCTCAATGTCAAACTCAATTGAGTTTAGGTCTCCATTTGCAGATGATCAAAATATTATTAATTTTGCTATTAATTTAGATGATGATTATAAAATTTCTAAAGTAAATTCCAAAATTTTATTAAAAAAACTTTTATTTTCAAAAATTCCTAAAAAATTTTTTGATGAAAAAAAAAGAGGTTTTTCAATACCATTAAATAAATGGATGAATACAATTTTGAAAGAAAACATTGATGACTTATCATCAAAAGAGTTTTTAAAAAAACAGGGTATATTTAATCACAAAAATATACAAAATCTTATTTTATTGAGCAAAAAAGGAAATAATTGGTATGACCAAATATTATGGTCTTACTTTATGTTTCAAAAATGGTATTACAAAAAATTTTATAGTTAGTATTTTATTATGTGTGGTCTTGGGGCAATTTTTTCAAAAAATAAATCAGATTTGAATTTTATTTCAAAAATGATGGACTCTGTTAATCACAGAGGTCCAGATTCAGAAAATAAACATTATGGTAAATTTAAAAATACATACTGGACACTAGGTCATAAAAGACTTGCTATTATTGATTTATCAAACAAGGGATCTCAACCAATGAGATATAAAGATTTTTCAATAATTTTTAATGGTGAAATATATAATTACATAGAACTAAAATCTGAGTTAAAAAAAAATAATATTAATTTTTATACTGATACAGACACAGAAGTACTTTTAAAATCATATCTTTTTTGGGGGAAACGATGCTTAAATAAATTTTTAGGAATGTTCTCTTTTATTATTTTAAATAATAAAACTGGTGAATTATTTATCGCAAGAGATAGATTTGGGGTTAAACCTTTATTTTATTATAAATATAAAAACTCTTTGTATTTCGCATCAGAAATAAAACAATTGTTTGAAATCAAAAATTTTAAATTTGAACCAAATCACAACATTATTAAAGAATTTTTAATAAGGGATAAAGTGAATCATAAAGCAGATCAAACATTTTATAATAATGTAAAATCACTTCCTCCATCTTGCTATTTAAAAATGAATTTAAAAAATTTAAATAATTTCAAAATAAGTAAATATTATAATTTAAATAATAAAAAAAAAACTTATATAACAGAAAAACAATTTTTTATTGATGCATTAAAAATAAGACTTAGGTCTGATAGAAAAATTGGGTTATCCTTATCTGGAGGAATGGATAGTAGTTTGATAGCATGTTCTTTAAAAAAAGTTATTAAAAAAGACTTATTATCTTTTTCAGCATGCTTTAAAAATTTTGAAAATGACGAGAGTAAATATATTGATATCTTAAAAAAAGAACTAAACATTAAAAGTTATAAAATTTTTCCTTCATTAGAAATACTTAAAAAAGAAATCAATAAAGTCTTATATTATCAAGATGAACCTTTTGGATCATTCAGTATATTTTCTCAGTATTTGATAATGAAAGAAGCATCGAAAAAAAATATTAAGGTTATGCTTGGAGGACAGGGAGCAGATGAAATTTTAGGTGGCTATAAAAAATATACGTTTATTTCATTGATTCAGTTTTTGAGAGATTTTAAATTACTTAGATTTATTAAAGAGTTTTTTTATTTATGCTTTAATTTTGATAAAAGATTATTTTATTTACCACATATTGAGAAGTATTTTGCATTATTCTTTACAAATAAATTATTTAACAAAACTGAAGATTTTTTTTTAAAGAAATATAATGACATTAAATCAAAAAAAATAAAATTTAATCTTATTGAATTTAGGAAAAATGATATTTTTAATGATTCTTTGCCAGCTCTACTTAGATTCGAAGAAAGAAGTAGTATGGCCAATAGTATCGAAACAAGATTACCTTTTATAGATAATAGGTTTGTAGAAAAAATTGTAAATAATAAAAAATACTATCCTTTATACAAAGGTAAATTAAAATTTAAATTTTTTAATTATTTTAGAGACATTATTCCTAGAAAAATTTTAGCTAGAAGAAATAAAATTGGCTTTGAAGCACCAGATAATGAATGGCTTAAAAAAGGATTTAATAAAATTATTTTTAAAAATATTTCAAACTGCGATTATCTAAATGATAAAATAAACAATTATTATATAAAAAGAATATACCACCAAGTAAATGAAGGTAATTTTAACAATATTCAAACCTATATAAGAATAGGTATTTTTAGTATTTGGTACAATCAAATTATCAAAATTTTTCATGAAAAAAAAAAAATAATTATAAAGTAACAATATTAGTTCCAGTTTTTAATGAAATTAAAAATTTAAACAAATTATTTATTAATTTAACTAATATAATCAGAAATAGACCTTATGAAGTATTTTTTTTAGATGGCGGGTCGAATGATGGAACATTTCAAAAACTATTTGATTTTCAAAAAAAAAATAAAAAAATATTTATTTTTAAAAATAAAAAAAAAACAACACAACATGCCTTAATTCTTGGATTAAAAAAATCGAACACTCCTTTTATTGCTTTTTTAGGAGCTCATACTAACTATCCAAAAAATTATATTGATGAGTGTCTTAAACAAATAAAAGAAAAGAACTTAGTTGGCTGTAGTGGCATTACAAAATTTTATAGAAGTGGATCTCTAAGTTCTGAACTTGCAACCAGAGTTTTAATTTCAAAATTTGGTACTTCTTCACATTCATCTAGAAACTTAACTCAAGGATATTCAGATATTTTACCGTATCCAGTCTATAATAGAAAAATTATAGAAAAGATTGGAGGTTTCGATGCAAATCTTGATAGAAATCAAGATAATAATCTTTCAAAGAGATTGATCAAAAAAGGCTACAAGCTTTTTATTACTAAAAAAACACATACAATTTATCATGGTCCCAAAAATTTGTCTGAACTTATCAAATACGCTTACAAATATGGATTTGGCAATGGTAGACTGTTATTTTTAAGAAAACCAGGTCTTAGTTATTACCATTTTGTGCCACTTTTATTTTCGATAAATTTTTTATTTTATTTTTTTTCGTTATATATAATAATTCCATTTCAATTAAAATTTTTAATTGATTTGGGAATATTCTTATATGTTATTATTAATTTTTTTAATTCAATAATGATTTGTATAAAAACCAAAAAGATTACTTATCTGATTATTTCTTTATATTTTTTATTATTTCATCTGTCTTACGGATTTTCAACAATTCTTGGATTTTTAAATATGAAGTTATATTCTATTCCTCATATATTCAGGAAAAAAATTTAATACTTTTTTTTCAAGTTCAATATTCATTCTTTTATTGGGCTCATATTCTGGAAGTTTTAAATAATTTGGATTATTCATATGATCTTCAAAATTTATTAATATACTAATTTCGCACTCATAGTGTCTTTTACTTAATGTCTCAATAGTATCATTTTTTTTCACTGGAGTTTCTAAAAGACTTATAATTCTTCCATCATCTACATTTTCATTAATAAAATGAAGAGTATTCCCGACGTTTATATTCTTTAGAATAGACCATTTAAACGCATCTAAACCTCTCACAGAAGGGACAAGACCAGGGTGACTATTGATAATTTTGTCTTTAACGATATATTTATTATCAATTAAAGCACTTCCACCTATCAAATAATAATTAATATTTTCTTTTTTTTCAATGTCATCTATCTCATATAAATTTAATTTATAATAATTGGCTAACTCAATAGAACTTTTTCCGACAAATTGATGTGGCCTATGGTTTATTAAAACTTCTCTATTTTTGTATTTTTTAAATTTTGTTATATATAGAGATAATTCATAATTTTTATCTAATAAACCCTGGATTAATTGTTGAGTCTTTAAATGTGGTACATCGTAAGTAATTATTCCAAGTTTCACTAATTTTCATATATAGATTATTTATTAAAAAATAAATATATTTATGATCAGCTCATTTAAGCCTGCAATATACTATGGTTTAGCTGCTAGCTTTTTAAAATTTTTTGAACTCATATTTTTACCATTTTTTATTATTTATTTTACAAAAAGTGAATTTGGTCAACTTTCATTATTGATTGCATCAAATTTGTTTATTGTTCAATTTTTTACAATTTCAATAAACACTTCTCTAATTAAAAATTCTTCATTAGAAATTAATAAAGAAAATAACATATTAAGTCCAAGTCTATTTATAAGTACATTAGGATCTGTTTTTTTTGCGGCATTATTTTTAATATATAAAACAATTGCACCTTTCAAATTCTCTTTAGAGCCAATTGTTGAGTACTCTTTTTTTATCTTTTGTTTTATTGAAATTGCAACACAACCTTTTTTTGCATATTATCAATTAAAACAATCTGCTTTAAAATATTCATTAGTTTATTTTATACTAGCTGTTTTATCAATCGCGATCACTCTTATCTTAGTAAAATTTTATAACTTTGGAATAGAGAGTTTTTTTATATCCTACACTATTTCAAGATTAGCTTTTTTGATTTACTCAATTAAAATTTACTATCTGAATATATTTTCTAAATTTAAAAAAAAAATATTAGATATTTTAATTTCAGATAGCTTGAAATTTCTTCCTGGGATTATACTTTTAAGTTGCTTTATATATAATATTCGTTTCATTCTAGAATTCATAGAAGGGTCTGAAAAAGTTGGAATTTTTTATGTTGCTCAAAGTATAGGGATGATATTCGCAATACCAGTTTATGGTCTTATTTCATTTTGGAAAATATTAATTTCAAAAAAAGAAACTTTTGTTAAGATTGGTGAATTAAATATTAATATTTATAGATTTAGACTCTATAGTGGTATTATTTTTGTTATATTAAATCTGTGCTTTATCTCTGTTATTGAGCTATTGGTCAATATTTTTGAAATTGAAGAAATTCAAAATATTGAAAAAAATTTAATATATATTTTTGGGTTTTATCTTTTCTTTTTATTTTCAAATCTTTTAGAAATAGAAAATTATAAAAAAAATAAGATTAAGTACATTGGATTAAGCTATTTTTATACTTTATTGTTTCAATTAATAGTAACGCCTTTTTTAATAAATTTGTATTCATATAACGGAGCAGGCCTTGGCTTGTTGTTATCAGGATTTTTTAATTTTTTTATATTACAAATACAAAACAAACTTTTACTTAAATCAAAATTTACTAAAGATCTTAACTTACTTTCAATATTTTATATTTTATTAATTTATTTTTTTTTAAAATATCCTAATTTTTTTGATTTATTTAAAAATAATAATTTATTTTTTATAGCCCTAAGTTTATTAGTAATTTTTTTTGTAAATAAATATTTTTTGATAACAAATAAGATAGATAACTTGTTTTTAAAAAGAAAAAGGACAAAACTTTTTATTGGGCACGGTGACTTTAATTATATAGAAAGCACTCATACTAGAAATTTGATTAATCCTTTCTTAAAAAATGAATATTTTTTTTATGGATTAAGACTTAAAAATTTTTTTTTAGATTTTTTTGTTTTAAATTATACTTTGTATAAAAAAGGTATATCAACTTTAATAACTTGTTATGGTTCCTGGATTTCATTTTTAGCTTCAATTTTGAAAAAAAAAAATCTTAAATTAGTTATTACTTTTTGTGGCGATGATATTAATGGAAGTGTTAAAAATAATTTTTATTGGAAGGTGAGATCAAATATTTCTATTTTACTCTCAAATATATCAACTTTAAGTGCAAATATGATAATTACTAAAAGTAATGCTTTAAAACAAAAATTATACTTTAGCTCATCAAAAAAAAAATCATTTGTTATACCTAATGGTGTTGATTTAGATTTAATAAAACCTTTAGAAAATATGGAGGAAAATACAAAGCTAAGAGCTAAACATGGGTTCAAAAAAGAGGATTTTATTATTGTGTTTAATAAAAGCATTGGATTAAATCAAACAGCAAAAAATTATCCTTTAGCAAAAAAAATAATTAAAAAAATTAAATTAAAATATCATAACGTTAGGTTTGTTACTGTTACAAATTTAAAATATAAACAATTTATTAATTTATTATCCATTTCAAATTTATTACTAGTGACTTCAATTCAAGAAGGATCACCAAATGTTGTTAAGGAAGCTATGGCAATGAATATTCCAATAATATCTTCAAATTGCGGTGATGTAGAAGATAGACTACATAATACTAAAAATTCATATGTTATAAATAAATTAGATGAGGAAATATTTGTTAAAAAAATTTCTGATATGATTGATTACAAAGCTTTTGTTGCAACAAATGGTAGAGACGAGCTGTATAAACAAGGATTAGACTCAAAGCGATTATTCAAAAAATTACAACATATATATAAATAAAGAAAGTAATATATGACACTAAAGAATAATGAAAAAAAATATACATAAATTACAAGAAATTTATCATAGAAGAAAAATATTAAAAAAAGACCAATTATATGAATGGTATAATTTAGATGTTCATAAAAATATTTTTTACCACAATACTATACTAGCAAAGTATTTTAAAAAAATTTTTGGTAATGACTTATCAAAAATTAAAGTTTTAGACGTTGGTTGTGGAGACGGAACATTTATAAGAAAATTAATTGAATGGGGTTTTAAACCCCAAAATATAGTTGGTATTGATATTCTTGATTATCGAATTAAACAATGTAAAAAAAAAACCAGCAAAAATGTAAATTTTTATCTAAGTGATCTAAATTCAAATTTTAGAAATTATGATCTAGTTGTTGCGAATACTGTTTTTACTTCTATTTTAGACGATGGTAGTAGAAAAAAATTTGCCAGTAATATTTATAACGCAGTTAAAAAAAATGGCTGGATTTTAATATTTGATTTTAGATACAATAACCCGTTTAATAGTAATGTGAGGAAAATTACTCTCAAAAATTTAAAATCATTTTGGCCAAATCTAAAAATTAGTTATCATTCTTATTTGATTTTAATTCCATTTATTTCAAGAAAAATTTCTTGTCTTCCACATATAATTTATGATTTTTTAATATTTTTATTTCCATTTTTAAAATCTCACTTTATTTTTTTTGGAAAGAAATAATTTTTTGTTCATATGAATTCTTATAATATTTTTGAAAAAATTAAAAATGAAAGCAAAGACAGTAAACTAATTATAAATGAAAAAGTATTAAGTTTAAAAAATAAATTACATGAACTAGAAAATTTAGAATTTTTAAAACTAAAGAAAAAAAAAGTTTTTTTGATTTTATGTGAAAATGATCCTTATTTAATTTCATTGTATACATTTCTCTTAAGCAAAAATCATGTCTTAATTTTAGTTGATAGCCTCCTAAATAATAGTTTTTTGAAAAAAATAATCAAAGATTATGATCCGGATTATGTCGTTGGAAAAAATTTTTTTTATGAGAAATTTGATTTGATTAAAAAGATTAATGAAATTTGCATATTTAAAAACACTAATCCTATTACAAAAAAATTATACCCTGATTTAGCACTTTTATTGCCAACATCTGGTACGACTGGCTCATCAAAATTTGTAAGAATTTCACATAAAAATTTATATTATAATACTTTAGATATCTGCAATTATTTAAAAATAAATTCAGGTGATTCCACTATCACTACGATGCCATTTAATTATACATATGGCATGTCAATTATAAACACTCATCTTTTTAAAGGTTGTAAAATCGTATTTTATAATGGGACAGTTTTGGAAAAAAGGTTTTTTGATCTTTTAAGTATTCATAAAATCACTAGTTTTGGAGGAGTGCCTTTTATTTACGAAATGTTAAAAAAATTAAAATTTGAAAAATTGAATACAAACTCATTAAAATATGTCACTCAAGCAGGTGGAAAGATGGATATTTCACTTTGGGAATATTTTTATGAAATTAGTAAATTAAAAAGAATTAAATTTATATCTATGTATGGAGCTACCGAGGCAACATCTAGAATGTCTTATTTACCCTATGAATTCATGTTAAAAAAAAAAGGAAGTATAGGCAAAGGTCTTGATAAAACATCTCTCTATATTGTTGACCAGACAACTAAAAAATTGATAAACAAACCAAATCACAAGGGTGAAATTTTATGTAAAGGTAAAAATGTATTTCTTGGCTATGCTGAGAATTTGAAAGATTTAGAGCTGGGAGATAAAAATAAAGAAAAATTTTACACTGGTGATATTGGATACAAAGATAAAGATGGTTTCTTTTTTATATCTGGAAGAAAGGATAGGTTTTCTAAGATTTTAGGTCATAGAATTAATTTAGATGAATTAGAGAATATAATTAATTTAAAATTTCCAAAAAGCTTTGTGGTTAAAAAAGAAAAAATTATAGTTTATTCTTTAATAAACCATGATTCCGAAGTTTTAATAAATTATATTTCTAAAACTTTAAATTTACATAAAAGACTATTTAGTTTTTCAAAAATTAGTGAAATACCATTAACAAAAAATAATAAAATAAATTATGCAAAATTTAAATAAAGTTTACAATAAGCAGTTTAATTACTTTTTGAATTTAAATTCTTTTTTTACCAAAGGTATTGTAAAGAAAAAACTATTCGTCAGTATTATGAATATAATTCATAAAATTCATTTCAATGGTTCTGAAGAATTTAAATTAGTTATGAAAAAATTTAATAGTATTAAAATAAATAAAATAGAAAACATTCCTTTCTTAGTAGCAAGATTATTTAAAGAAATGGATATGAAAAGTGTGGAAAAAAAAGATATTTTTAAAATATTAACTTCATCTGGAACAAGCGGCAAACAGTCAAAAATTTTTTTAAGTAAAAGTAATGCTATTAACCAAACTAAAGTTCTAAGTAAAATTTTTTATGATTTTTTTGGAAATTTTTCTAGATTTCCAATGATCATAGTTGATAGTGATAATATTTTAAAAAACAGAATTTCTTTTTCTGCTCGTGCTGCAGCTGTACTTGGTTTTTCTGTTTTTGGCAAAGATCATTTTTATCTATTAGATCAAAATTACAATGTAAAAGAAAAAGAATTATCAATTTTTCTAAAAAAATATAAAAATAATAAATTATTTATTTTTGGTTTTACAAGTTTAATTTGGGAGAAATTAATTTTATTTGATTTTAAAAAAAAAGTTGATTTAGAAAATTCATTTATTTTACATGGAGGCGGATGGAAAAAACTTGCTAAAAAGAATATTTCAAATTTAAAATTTAAAAAAGAATTATTAAAAAAGTTTAAGATAAAAAATGTTCATAATTATTATGGAATGATTGAGCAAGGAGGTTCTATATTCTTTGAATGTTCTGAGGGATATTTTCATACTTCAGTTTTTTCGGAAATTTTAATTAGGGACAAAAAGTTTAAGTTAGTAGAAAATAAACAAAATGGTATTATTCAATCCATTTCTATTTTGCCCATAAGTTATCCTGGTCACAGCATATTAACTGAAGATGAGGGGATGGTGATTGGAGAAGACAACTGTTCTTGCGGTAAAAAAGGTAAAATATTTAAGGTTTTTGGACGTTTGGAACATGCTGAAACAAGAGGGTGTAGTGATAATTATGATCTACAATAATAAAAATAAAATTTTAAATTTAAAAGCGCCAAATTTTTCATTCAATCCTTACAATGAAAATGTAATAAATTTCATAAGTGACTTATCTGTCAGTCTTCAGAAAAATGAGATTGCAAAGCAACATAGTGATGTTATGCAATTTGCATTTTGGTGTAGAAGATCTAATATGATTAAAAAAAAAGAAAACTTTAAAACAAATAAGATAAATCGGTTAAGCCTAGGAAATTTATTTCATATTCCACCTTCGAATATTCCAACAAATTTTGCGTATAGTTTTATTTTTGGCTTGATAACTGGAAATAATAATTTTGTAAGAGTTTCAAATAAAACAGAACCCCAATCTATTATTATAATTGATGAAATTAAAAGATTAGCAAAAAAAAAATATTTAAATATTTATAAAAATAATTTTTTTTTAAAATATGAATACGATGATGAAATTAATGAAAAATTTAGTAAGTTAGCAGATTGTAGACTAATTTGGGGAGGGAATCTTACAATTGAAAAATTTAAAAAATATAAAATAAAACCGTATTGTAAAGACATAAATTTTTTTGACCGTTTTTCTTTTTCTTTAATCAATTCTGAGAAAATAATCAAATTGCCTTCAGGTGATTTAGATAATCTTGCAAAAAAGTTTTACATAGATACTTATTTAACTAATCAAGCAGCTTGCTCTTCTCCTATTTTAATTTTATGGACAAAAAAAAATTTTTTAAAAGCCAACACTCTTTTTTGGAAATCAATAAATAAAATGCTGATTGAAAAAAAACATAATTTTACAGAATTTTCAGTTATTGATAAAGATTTGTTTACTTCTATTTCTTTTATGAAATTAGGAAAATATGCAAAAGATTATAAATCTTTTGATAATAGAATTAATGTAATAAATTTAAAGAGTGTTCCAAATAATATTGATAATTTTAAGGCTTTGTGGGGACTATTTTTTCAATCTAAGATCAATAATCTTAAAGATGTCAAAAAATTTTCAAATAGAAAATATCAAACTTTAACTTATTTCGGTTTTGATCCAGATGAAATAATTAAATTAATTTCTTTAAATAATATTAATGGTATAGATAGAGTGGTTCCTTTTGGACACTCTCTGGATATAGATATGATTTGGGATGGGTTGGATTTAAATGCTATGTTAACAAGAATAATAAGTAAATATTAAATTTATGGAATTGGATAGAGAAAAAATACTATTTTATCAAAAGAATAGAGATCCTTTTTTAATGATAGATTTTGTTACAGACTATCAACCAGGTATCTTTTGTAATGGATATAAATTATTAAAGGAGGATGAGTGGTTTTTTAAAGTTCATTGGCCTCAAGATCCAAATATGCCGGGAGCTCTTCAAATTGAAGCTTTAACACAAATGGGAGCTTTGAACATATTAACATTGGATGGAAATGCAGGTAAATTGGTCTACGTTGTGGCTGCAGATAAAGTTAAGTATAAAAAAAAAATTGTTCCTAAAGATAAATTAATAATTCAAACAAACCTAATTTCATGGAAAAGAAATATAGGAATTTTAAAAGCTGAAAGTTTTGTTAATGATCAACCTGCATGTTCTGGGACTTTTACTCTTGTTTTAGAGGATTTCTTGAGTTGAAAACTTACCTAAAATGTTTGCAAATATTATTATTTAACTTATATAGTTCATTTATATGCCGATTGCATCATCATTACTAAATAAACCAAGACTAGTAAAAAAATTGAAAGATTTTTATACATATGTTCAGAAGAATAATGGAAATGTAGGTACAAAAACTAGAGGTATAGATTTAAATTTTAATAATGCTTGTAATTTAAGATGTAAGTACTGTTTTACTAATTCTCCTAAAGGTGACCATGTAAAAGAATATCTAGATTATAAAGCGATTGCAAAATTGGCTGATGAAGCCGATGAATTAGGCTATTTTGAATTTGATCTGCAGGGTGGAGAATTATTATTACAACCTAAAAAACTGTTTCAGGTTTTAGAAGCTATTCGTCCTGAAAGATTTTATATGTATTTAACCACAAATGGATATTACCTAGACGAGAAAATGGCAAAAAAACTTGCTGATTATAAAGTTAGTAGAGTATCTGTAAGTGTTGATAGTATGGATGAAAAGGTTCATGATGAAATACGAGGCAGGAAAGAATCTTGGAAAAGAGCATTAGCTGCTTTAGAGCACGTAAAAAACGCAGGAATGGATCCATACTTAAACATAACTGTTGGGCGATACAATGCTGATACTGAACATTTTAAGCAGCTTTTGGATTATTCAAAACAAAAAAGATATAAAACTTTACTGAATGTAGCGGTTCCATCTGGAATGTGGCAGAATGCTCAAGACATTATCTGTAATGATAAAGATAGAGAATATTTAAGAAAAATAAGAAAAGAATATAAAAATTTAGTCAGAAATGTTTGGAATCCATTTGATAAAAATCATGAAAAAATATTAGGATGTACTACTGTTAATAGAATTTATGTTACACCTATTGGAGATGTTTTAGTTTGTCCATATGTGCACATTAAAATAGGAAATATTTTTGAGAAACCTTTAAAAGAAATTATTGAACGTGGTTTCAGTATAAAATATTTTAGAGAGCATAGCGATTTATGTTTAGCAGGGGAAGACACAAATTTTATAAGTAATTTTATGACTAAAAGTGGTCAAACTATATTTAAACCAGCTATACCTGAAGAAATTTTTGATAAAAGTGACTTAAAAAAAGGGGATTTTATAAATAAATTACCCTCTGATTATTAGAAAAACTTATTCTTAATCGTTTTAATGTTATTAAATAACAAAACTGCAATCGTAACAGGATCAAGTAAAGGTATAGGTTTATCAACATTAGAAGTTTTTTTAGAAAATGGTTGCAGAGTTATTGCGTGCTATAGACAAACTAATCCGAACTTTGAAAATAAAATCATAGAATTAAAAAAAAAAATTTTCAAATAAAATTTTTGAGTATAGTTTTGATTTAAATGATGATGAAATTACAAAAAAAAAAGCAATTCAAATTTCAACTGAGCATCCTGATATAGATATTTTAGTTAATAATGCAGGAGCTATAATTACATCTAGTTTTTTGATGACACCAATAAAAGATATAGAAAATATGCATAAAGTTAATTTTTTCAATCAAATGCTTTTCACCCAAATTATTTTAAAAAAAATGATCAGGAGAAAGAAAGGTTCACTGGTAAATATCTCTTCTAGTGCAGCAATAGATGCTAATGAAGGAAGATTAGCTTATGTAACTTCAAAAGCTTCCATAATGTCAGCAACTAAAGTTTTGGCAAGAGAACTTGCCCCATTTAATATAAGATCTAATTGTGTTGCTCCTGGCTTAACTGATACTGTTTTAATGAGGCAAAGCACAAAAGAAGAATTTATAAAAAAGACAACAGAAAATCTTATGATTAAAAGAGTAGCTAATCCTTCAGAGATCGCGAACACAGTAATGTTTTTAGCATCTGATTTATCAAGTTATATAACAGGCCAAACTATAAGAGTTGATGGAGGTATGAATTAATAATGAGTCAACTTGATAAAAAAAAAACTCAAGATTTAGCTAAAAGATTGAGGAAAAATATTTTAGATATGTCTTTAGTTGCAGGCTCAGCCAGCTCTCATTTTGGTGGAGCTCTATCGTGTATTGATATTGTTGCTGTACTTTTTCAGAATATAATTAATTATAATAAAGATAATTTCAAAGATTTATCAAGAGATAGATTTGTATTAAGTAAAGGTCATGCATGTATGGCTTTGTATTCAATACTTTATGAATTAGAACTATTGAACGATGATGAGCTTAATTCTTTTGAAAAATCACAAAGTATTTTGCTTGGTCATCCAGTAAAAAACCTCGATAAAGGAATTGAAGTTTCAACAGGAAGTTTAGGTATGGGTGTGTCCGTTTCAATGGGATTTGCAATTGCTGCAAAAAAAAAGAAAATTGAAAACAAAATTTATACGATTTTGGGTGATGGAGAATGTAATGAGGGCTCTGTTTGGGAAGTAGCTTTATCTGCTCCAAAGTTTAATTTGAATAACTTAGTACTTATAATTGATAGAAATAATTTTCAACAAACTGGCAAGAGTAACGATATTTTAGATTTAAATTCTTTAACCTCAAAATGGAAAAGTTTTAATTGGGAGGTTTGTGAAATTAACGGTCATGATATAATTGAGATATATAACGCTCTCAAGAAAGAAACAAAATTACCAAAAGTAATAATTGCAAATACTATTAAAGGAAAAGGATTTAGTTTTTCAGAGGATAATAACGATTGGCATCATAAAATATTAACAAAAAATCAATACGAAGAAGCTTTGAAAGAATTAAATTAGAATAGTGATTATAGATAAAAAAAAAATTAATCTTTGGTCAAAAATGGGTTCAAGAGCAACTTTTGGTTTGAGTTTAATGGACATTGTAAAAGAGATGAAAGATTTAATGGTAGTAACATGTGATGTATCTACTTCAGCTGGTTTAGATAGATTTAAAAAAACATATCCTGAAAACTATATTGATGTAGGTATTGCAGAACAAAATATGATTGGAATTGCTACAGGTATATCTATGTTTGGAAATAGAGTAATAACAACTACGTTTTCACCTTTTCAAACCTTAAGATGTTGTGAGCAAATTAAAAATAATCTTGGATATATGAATTCAAATGTTAAGATGGTTGGTCTCGCATCTGGTTTAGTTTTAGGTACTTTAGGATTCACCCACGCATCTATTGAAGACATTGGAGCATTAAGATCTATACCTAATATGAATATCATATCTCCAGCTGATAGCACAGAAACAGTGAAGTCTATATATGCTTCATTAAATAATGATTCACCTACCTACATCAGATTGACAGGAGGACAGGTTAATAATCCTATACATGAGGAAGATTATAATTTTGAAATTGGAAAAGCTATTAGGATAAAAAAAGGAAAAGAAATAGCAATTCTGGCTTCAGGCACAAGAGTTTCTGATTCTGTATTAGCATCAGAAAAAATTTATCAGGAAAAAAATTTCCAAGCTTCTGTATATAATTTTCATACTATTAAACCTATAGACAAAAATACAATTGAAGAAATTGCAAATGATCATGACTGCTTGGTGACTGTTGAGGAACACAATATAATTGGCGGTTTAGGATCTGCTGTCTCAGAGACTTTGGCTGAAATGGATAAAAAAAACGTAAAATTATACAGGATGGGCGTTGAAGATTTTTATCCAAAAGGAGGTGACTATAATAGTTTACTAAAATTATTGAATTTAGATAAAGATGGTATATACAACAAAATAATTAAACTCTTGAGTTAATAAAATGGAAAAAAAATATAAAGAAGCTTTTAAAAATGCGTTATCTTTAGGAGATGATGTAGAGATTGGAAAATTAAAATATAATGAGATTCCAGAATGGGATTCCATTGGGCATATGACACTGATATCTGAATTGGAAGACAAATTTAATATTTCTTTTGAAACAGATGATATAGTAAACTTTTCATCTTATGACGTGGGAAAAGAAATACTCAATAAGCTGGGTGTCAGTTAATACTTTATTTAAATTCAGCTGAAATGAATTTATCTATAATTCTTAAATCAATTAATTATTTAAATATAATTGGAAATAAAAAAATAAATATCAAAAACTTTATAGATATTAATTTAAAAAATACATCTCACAATAGTGTGATGTGGTTATCAAAAAAAAACTTAAATGATATAAATAAAATAAAATCTGGAGTAATTATATGTCCAGTTTTTAAGGATGTTAAAAAATTATATCAAAAAAAAAAAGTTACATTTATTCAATGTGAAAATCCGAGACGAGAATTTTCTCGAGCACACAAGTATTTTTTTTCAAATTCTAAAAAAAACCCAAGAATTAAAAAAAATGAATTACGATTAAAGACTGGCAAAAACGTTATAATTGAAAAAAATGTTAAGATTGGCAAGAATGTAACAATTGGTCACAATTCTGTGATAAGAGAAAATACAATTATAGGAAATAATGTAATAATAGGCTGTTCAAGCACGATAGGTGGAATAGGTTTCGGTTATACAAAAAATGAAAAAGGAAATTATGAGCAGATTTACCACTCTGGTAATGTTATAATTAATGATGATGTTGAAATAGGTAATTCAACAAATATTGAAAAAGCATCTATTGGATCTACAATTATAGGAAAAAATTGTAAAATTGGTCATTTAGTATCAATTGGACATAGCTGTAAAATTTCAGAAAATTGTATAATCACTACTTTTGCAAATATCTCAGGCAGTTGTGAAATTGGAAAAAATGTATGGATTGGTCCAAAAGCAAACCTGCTTCAAAAAATGAAAGTTGGCAATAATTCTTTAATTGGCATGAGTTCAGTTGTTATAAAATCAGTTCCTAGCAACTCTACAGTTTTTGGCTTTCCTGCCAAAGTAATTTCTAAATAAAATTTAAATATTTTTTGCTATCAAGCTGTCAAAATAGTTTTCTAAAACATCACATTTATAACATTCCATTGAAACTCTTACATTTTTGTCAGTAGTATAGATATTTGTGAAGTGATGCCAAAATTTATAATTATATAGATTTGGTTGCCTAAATATTTTGCATTGGAAACCAATCATTAAATCTTCCCAAGGAAGTTTGTTTATAATTGTATTTATCAAACTTTCTGATCTTACTTTTATAACTAATCTTTTAATTTTATCTGTATCTTTTATTAATTTTAAATTGAAATTTTTTATTATTTTAAATCTAATTTTTTTATGAGAAAAATTTATTTCATAAATTTTTTTAGTTTTTCTAAATTCATCATCTGTAAGCACTAATGTTAATTTAAGATTATCTTTAAATTTTGAATTGATGAAATATTCTTTTAATAAATTATCATCAATAGATTGATAATTTTTTTTAAAATATTCTAAGTAATCATTTTCTTTAATATCATTAAAATAATTTCTATTTACAAAGCTCTTTTTTATTAAATCATTTTTATAAAAAAAATAATTATCAAACTTATTTGTTTCCATTAAAAAAATTTTATTTCTATCACAGAGAATTTTATAATCATTAATTGAATTTTTTTTATTATTTAGTTTCACATTTTTATCTCTAATTAACTTTTCCTCAAAAAAACTTGCATATGGAAAAAAATATTTTGGTTTTAGCTTTTTAATAAAATCTCCCTTCTTTTTTTTTAAAAAATTATTTTTTTTCAAAATTATTCTTTTTTTTTCAATTTGATTATAATTTTCGAACATTATTGGATATCCTGACGCACCACCAGCAAAACTAGATGCATATAAATCAACTTTAGGCAATCTTTCAAAATTAATCATATTAGAATCAACATCAATTAATGCTGAAAAATTATTATTTGAAAAATAGATACCAGAATCTTCTCTAAAATCACCTGATTTTAAAATTGAAAATAATAAATTTGAATTTTTAAAATTTATTACATCTTGAAAATCAAATCTAATTACATTTTTAAAACCTAATTGTTCACAAAATTTTCCCGCAGAGTCTGTTGTAAAATTAGGCACAACAATAGGGATTTCTTTTGAAACTTTTGAAAGTGTTAAACCGTGTAAATGGTCTGGATGATTGTGACTTATGTAAATGAAATCACTTTTATTTACCTCTTCAACCCAATCATCTTTTGTTTTATTTTTTAACCACCAACCTGTGTGAAAAGCAGGCCCAATAGCCCAAGGATCAATACAAAATGAAAAGTTATGACCAGAAATTTTTAAAAAAGCGTGATTAAAAAATCTTATATTTGTTTTATTATGTTTGCTACTTTTTCTCCCAATATTTGGTTTAGAAATTAAATCATTAATTATCAAATAATTTTCTTTAAGATAATATTTTATTGGTTCTTTTTTATAACCATTATTATATTTTCCAGTCTTAGGATTAAACTGCCAATTATGTATTGGGCAATAAAATTTTTCATCTTTCGTTATAATTTTACCACCAGCATGATCACATATTCTATTGTATACGATTATTTTTCTATTTTTTTTCAATATTATATAATTATCTAAATTATTAATTCCTTCATTTAGATTTGATATATTAATTCTGAAAATGCTTTTTGAATTTTTATATTTAAGTTTGCCTAAATTATTAAACATTTCTATTTCAATAACTTAAATTATTTTTTTTTGTGAGACATCTGTTATAGGTTTATCTTAAATATCATGATTAAAAATGAAACTAAAATAGTTAAGATACTTTCTTTAGCAATTTTATCAATACCAGCGTTGTTGATAACAGGTCCTTTTTTAAGTGATTTAGTAGTGTCATTCGTGTCACTTTTTTTTTTAGTTTTATCATTTAAGTATTATCCTAAATTTAGAAAATACTACAATAATATTTATTTTAAATATTTTTTTATCTTTTATCTTTTCCTGGTTTTATCTTCAATTTTTTCTGATTTTATAATTTTTTCGTTAAAAAATTCATTCTTCTATTTTAGATTTGGAATATTTAGTTTATGTATCTGGTATATCTTAGATAACAATTCCAAATTTTTAAAATATTTTTATTATAGTCTTTTATTTACATTTTTAATTTTAATATTAGATAGCATTTATCAATATATAACTGGTTTTAATATTTTAGGTTATCCCTTTCAAAAACCAAGACTAAGTAGTTTTTTTGGAGATGAATTAATACTAGGAAGCTATTTGAGTAGATTGTATCCATTATTATTTGGTACCACTATTTTTTGCATTAATAATAAACTTATTTCAAAAAAAAATTTATTTTTATCAGCACTTGTTTTTGTATTTTTAGAATTATTAATTTTTTTATCTGGCGAAAGAGTTGCATTCTTTTATTTAAATATTTCTCTTATTTTATTTTTATTTTTGTCATCAAATTACAAAATATTTAGATTATTTATTTATATAGTTTCAATAATATTAATCTTTATAGTTAGCACATTGGATAGATCAAATATTGATAGATTTTATACTCAATCTATTAACGAAATGCAGCTTAAAAGCGAAAAAAAATACATTTTTTCTAGAGCACATAATGAGATCTATGATTCTTCTTTAAAGATCTTTGAGGATAACTTGGTTATAGGGGTAGGTCCAAAAAATTATCAAAAAGCTTGCAACAACCCAAAATATTTTGCGAAAAGGGAACTTTTTATAAATTCATCACTAGATCGTGTTAAATATGTTAATGCATGCAATACACATTCTCATAATACTTATATTCAACTATTAGCTGAAACAGGAATTATAGGTTTCCTTTTTGTAATTTTGATATTTATCATATGTTGTAAACGATTATTTGAACAATTTTATTTAAGAATTTTTAAAAAAAAATCTATTTTATCAGATTTCCAGATATGTCTTTTTACAAGTGTAGTAATTTCATTGTTTCCATTTTTACCAACAGGAAGTTTTTTTAATAATTGGATTAATATTATTTATTTTTTACCTATTGGTTTTTTATTATGGACCTTTGAAAAGAGGCGATTTTGACAATAATTTCAATGATAAATTTTAAAAATTGAAATCATTTTTGTTAATTTTAATAATAAAAAAAAATAAAAGGTAGTTTACAATATAATTAAATTAGGTATAAGTTTCACGCCGGTGATTATTGCGAAAGAGTTATACCCGATCCCATACCGAACTCGGAAGTCAAGCCTTTCTGCGCCAATGGTACTTTGTCTTAAGACATGGAAGAGTAGGTCATCGCCGGCTACATTAAAATTATGAAAATTAAAAGTTCT